>Ga0116196_1000112_pt1 | contig 15623 bp, 9 predicted proteins | sample ZodSprso05mmetaG_FD_97002 | JGI IMG/M metagenome (GOLD analysis project Ga0116196, IMG submission 97002) | Hot spring sediment microbial communities from Zodletone spring, Oklahoma to study Microbial Dark Matter (Phase II) - Zodletone Spring... ... | reverse complement strand
GCCGCCGGCTGTCGAACCACGGAGGTTGTGCCTTCCGCAGTATACGGTATCACTGCTGAACCTGCTGCTTCGCACCAGCTTAGGCAGCAGTTGAATATCGTTAAAAGGGAATACGGATGAGGGACCGGGATATTTACCTGGTGCGTGAAACGGTGAATTTCACAAGGTCCTTGAGGGATTCCCTGGAGGGTGATGCGGGGAATTGATTCAGAGAATCAAGGGCCTGGTCCTTAAACTGATTCATTTTTTCCTCTGCGTACCTGATACCATTTTGATCCTTTACAAATTGGACCACTTCGCGGATCACATCCGGTCGGCGATTGCCATTTTTTATTTTTCGGATCATCCCCCTTCGCAATCCCGGCTCGGCTTCATTGAGGGCATAGATCAAGGGAAGGGTAAATTTCTTTTCCTTGATATCATTCCCGGTAGGTTTTCCGATCAGATTGGTGGACTGGTAATCAAAGAGGTCATCTTTAATCTGAAATGCCATTCCGATCTGGATCCCCAGTTCATGCATCCGGTCCAGGACTTCTTGGTCCGCACCGGAAGACGTTGCACCGCATGCCAGGCAGGCTGCAATCAGCGCAGCGGTTTTTTTCCGGATCACTTCATAATAGGTATCGATATCGATATTGAGGCTCCTGGATTTCTGGATCTGAAGCAGTTCACCCTCGCTCATTTCCCTTGAAGCATCCGACACGATCTCCAGCAATGCATAATCGCGGTTACGCACAGCCAGCAACAGTCCCCTGGCAAGCAGATAATCTCCAAGGAGCACGGCCACTTTTGATTTCCAGATGGCATTGATTGAGAAGACGCCTCTGCGTTCATTGGATTCATCGACCACATCATCATGCACCAGGGTGGCGGTATGCATCAGCTCAATCAGTGAAGCCGCAGTATAAGTTGATTCAGTGATTTCTCCGATCATTTTTGAGGAGAGGAATACAAATAGCGGGCGCATCTGCTTACCTTTTTTGCGCAGCAAATACCGGGTAACAATATTAAGCAGGGGAATATCGGAGGAGACTTCATCCTTGAAGCGTTTGTTGAACGCGCTCATCTCCTGCTGAACAGGTTTCCTTATCTCCTCGAGTGTGATCATCATCTCAAAATTGCATATTTATCGTGCAAATCTGAATTGCGGAAGCACATTGATTTCATCGAGCTCCGCTTCACTTCGGTTGGCTTTGCCGAGCTCGCAGGCTCGGTTCGCCTCAGCTTTGCTGCGCGGGTAAGCGAGCAGCATAAAAATAAACAATTAATCGATGATCCTTGCAGCTGGTGCGAGGAGAGTCAATTTTTTACATGGAAAAGTTAGCAAAACCGGTAGGATGACCGTCCTTTGATAAAGCATAATATTGATATATTTGTATTTGTTCAATGGAATGAAAGGTAACCAAAATGAAGCTATGGAATTTTCGGATCTTAAACCGGAGGAAGTGGAGCGGGCTGCAAGTATGATGAAGGCCATTTCGCATCCCATGAGACTGGCTATCCTGGGACACCTGAAAGAGGGGACCAGGTTGAATGTGACAGAAATACATCAATTACTGGATGTGGAACAATCCACAGCATCCCATCACCTGGGTATTCTGAAAGACAAGGGGATACTCGCTTCCACGAGGCACGGAAAAAACACCCTCTATTACCTGAAACAGGAGAATCTGAGTAAACTTGTCCGCTGTATCAGTGATTGTGTTTGTGACAATCAGAAATAGAACACTGAATGGAAAAGATCAGGATCACAAAGGAATTTGATTTTGAGATGGCGCACGCGTTGTGGAATTACGACGGCGATTGCAGGAATATTCACGGCCACTCCTACAAATTGTTTGTGACCATCCTGGGAGAACCGGTGTCTGATCGGACCAGCCCGAAATTTGGAATGGTGCTGGATTTCAAAGATCTCAGGAAAATTGTCAAACAACCCCTGGTGGATTTCCTGGATCATTCCCTGGTATTGTACAGGGAATCTGACGGTGAGGCGCTATCAGCAGTAAAAGGGTTGTACAAGAAAGTTCATGTGTTCGATTTTCAACCAACCTGTGAAAACCTGGTTCTTTTTATGGTGGATAAGATCAAATCCCTGCTTGGACCCGGACTGAAATTACAGGCAGTGAAACTGTATGAGACGACCACATCGTATGCCGAATGGTACGCAGGGGATAACAAATGACAGGGAATGGAGCAGGAAAAGAAACTATTTCTCCTTGATGCTTATGCGCTGATTTACAGGGCATATTATGCATTCATCACCAATCCGATGACCAATTCAAAGGGATTGCACACCTCCACGGTTTTCGGATTTGCCCTGACACTGGAGGAAATTTTGAGAAAGGAGAATCCTTCCCACATCGCCGTTGTATTCGATCCGCCGGGTCCCACTTTCAGGAAGGAAATGTTCGCAGATTATAAGGCTAACAGGGAAGCCATGCCGGAAGATATCGAATCTTCGATCCCCTATATCAAAACACTCATTGAAGGATTCAACATTCCCATCCTTGAACAACCCGGTTATGAAGCTGATGATGTGATCGGCACCATTGCGAAAAAAGCTGAGAAGGAAGGATACATTGTGTACATGATGACTCCGGACAAGGATTTTGCTCAGCTGGTTTCGGACAGGATCTTCATGTATAAGCCGGGGAGGGCGGGCGCTCCTCCTGAAATACTGGGTCCCGGGGAAGTCAGGGAGAAGTTCCTCGTGGAACATCCGTCACAGGTTATTGATATCCTGGCGCTATGGGGGGATACCTCCGATAATATCCCCGGGGTCCCGGGAATCGGAGAGAAAACAGCGAAAAAACTGATCAGCCAGTACAAGACGGTGGAAGGAATCTATGACAATCTGGATCAATTCCAGGGTAAACAAAAAGAAAAACTAGAAGACTCCAGGGAACAGGTGGCCCTGTCCAAGAAACTTGCGACCATTATGCTGGAAGTACCCGTGCAGGTGGATATAGAAAAAATGACCCGGGGATCAATCAACCCTTCCATGCTCCGGCAACTGTTCGAGGAACTTGAATTTAAAAATCTGGCGCAAAAGATACTGGGAGAGACGGACAGTCCGGAATCAAAGTCGCCGCATGGGGGACAGGGAACCCTGTTTGGCCAGGAAGAAATCTCCGAAAAGAGCTTGAAAGAGAACGCATACGACTCCATTCAAACGGTCAAACACCACTATGAACTCATCCGTGACATCGAAGGAGTCAAAACACTTGCAGGAAAACTATCAGCGTTGAAGGAATTCTGTTTCGACACTGAAACCACCGGCCTCGATTTCATGGATGCTGATCTGGTGGGCATCGCCTTCAGCTGGGAAGCACATCGGGCTTATTATGTTGCCTTCGGGCAGAATGATGCGGAGATACAACAATGGCTGAATATCCTGAAGGAGCCGCTGCATAACCGGGAAATCAGAAAAATCGGACAGAATCTGAAGTACGATCTCCATATATTAAAAAACTACGGCATCGATGTGCAGGGAAATATGTTTGACACAATGGTTGCACATTTTATCCTGCAGCCGGAACAGAAGCATAATCTGAATATCCTGGCGGAGCAGTACCTGGGATATACCATGGTAAAAATTGAAGCGCTGATCGGGAAGAAAGGAGTGGCACAATCATCCTTCAGGTCTGTATCGCTGGAAGACGCAAAGGAATATGCGGGAGAAGATGCAGATATTACCTTTCAGCTCTCGGGGATCTTTCGTAACCAACTGAGGAAAGAAGGATTTTCAACGCTTTCGGATCAGATAGAAATGCCGCTTGTGCCGGTTTTGATGAAAATGGAACATGCGGGTGTACGGCTGGATGTGGACGCATTGAAGGGCTTTGCAGAGGTGCTTAAAAAGGAAATCCTGGCCCTTGAGCAAGATATTTATGACCTGGCCGGATTCCAGTTCAACATAGGTTCTCCCAGGCAACTGGGAGAGGTGCTTTTTGACAGATTGAAAATTATCTCCGATCCCAGGAAAACAAAGACAAAACAGTATGCTACCGGTGAAGAGGTACTGCTCCAGTTGACCGATAAACACCCCATTGTAAATCAAGTACTGGAGCATAGGTCTTTGAGAAAGCTCCTGTCCACCTATGTGGATAACCTGCCCCACCTGGTACATCCGAAAACAGGCAAAATACACACATCCTTCAACCAGGTGCAGGTAACCACAGGACGGCTCTCCTCGGTCAACCCGAACCTTCAAAACATCCCCATCAGGGAGGAAAGAGGCAGGGAGATCCGGAAAGCGTTTCTGCCTACGGGGGAGAACAACCTGTTTCTGTCGGCCGACTATTCACAGATTGAATTGAGGCTCATGGCCCATCTCAGCGAGGACACCCAGATGATCGAAGCGTTTGTGAATAATGAGGATATTCATACGGCAACCGCCGCCAAAATATTCAGAGTGGGAACGGAGGAAGTGACCAGGGAGATGCGCAGTAAGGCAAAGACTGCCAATTTCGGGATCATTTACGGGATTTCTGCTTTCGGCCTTTCACAACGCATGCGCATTTCCAGAACCGAGGCCAGGGAGTTGATCGATGGTTATTTTGCCACATACCCGGGGGTAAGGGCTTATATGGACCGGTGTGTCAAAACAGCCCGGGAGAAAGGATATGTGGAAACCATGTACGGCCGGCGCAGAAATCTGCCGGACATCCATTCCAGAAATTCAGTGGTTCGGGGAAATGCGGAAAGAAACGCCATCAATACGCCTATTCAGGGTTCAGCGGCAGATGTGATCAAGATAGCGATGGTGAATATCCAGGAAGCTTTTGAAGCACAAAAGCTTCAAAGCCGCATGATCCTGCAGGTACACGACGAACTGACTTTTGATGTGCTGCAAGGGGAACTGGAACGGGTACAGCGGATCGTTAAGGACCGGATGGAGAATGCCACGGAATTGCGGGTTCCGCTCACCGTGGAGATGGGAACCGGTTCCAACTGGCTGGAAGCACATTGACGCTCACTCAATGATGCCGGCCGCGATTTCCACGTCCCCGCTCCCTGATAGAATTTCTTCCACAGCACCCGGTTCAAGCAGGATCTCCTTTGCTTTATCCAGCTGACTGTCATCCTGGATCTGCGCAAGGATCCTTCCTGACTGATAATAATAACGGTTAATAATTTCCTCGTTCAGTATCTGCCGGATTTCATCACTGAAAGTTCCCAGATCCTTCAGGTTGTTATGGGCCAGTTTCTGTTCAAGCCGGGTAAATTCATCGCTCGCAAGCTCATAGTATTTTTCTCGCCTGGCAGTTTGTACCAGGCTGTTGAATATCTTTTCGCTTGCCGTCTGAAACTCAAAATCCTGCTTTTCCACAAAATCCTTGAATGCATCGTATTCCTGATCCGTGATGCTGAATACATCCGGAGAAGCGATCTTTTCATGGGTAGCCCGGTACATGGTCGCATAATCAAAAATGAGGTTCTGGGTGTAAAGCTGAAGCGTTATCTCGGAAAGATCTTCGGGTATTACCTCCAAATCCGGACGAATGCCCCCGCCGTCATAAACCAGCCTGCCTTTCCTGGTCTCATACTCCGAGATGAGCGAATCGGGCACTACACCCACACTGCCATCCTCATTCCGGTTGGAATAATCCAGGGCCTGAATACATCGCCCACTGGGTATGTAATATTTAGCGGTTGTTACTTTAAGTTGTGCATTATATTTCAGGGGACGTGTTGTCTGGACAAGTCCTTTGCCGAAAGTACGTTGTCCCACAATCACTGCACGGTCCAGGTCCTGCAGGGCTCCTGCCACGATTTCCGAGGCTGAAGCGGATCCGCGGTTGATCAATACAACAAGCGGAATTTCCGTGTCCAGCGGTTCCTTCTGGGTGATATAATCCGAGTCCCACTGGGTAACTTTTCCCCGGGTGCTGACGATGAGTTCCCCTTTTCCCACAAAAAAATTGCAGATCCTGACCGCTTCTATGAGCAGTCCGCCCGGATTGCTTCGCAAATCTAGTACCAGTGACTTCATGTCCTGGTTTCTTTTCAGCGTTTTCAGTGCATCCTCCACCTCTTTTCCAGCTCCGGAAGTAAAGTTGGCGATCCGGATATAACCCGTTTGGGAGTCGATCATTCCGTAGTAAGGAACATTGGGAATGGAGATGGTTTTCCGGATCAGGGTAAATTCCAGGGGTTTATCCTGACCATAGCGATCGATGGAAATCCGGATCTCTGTTCCGGGCTTACCTTTCAACCGGTCACTTACAGATTCGATGGGTTGATTCTTCGTGGAAAAGCCATCCACCTTCAGGATAATGTCCCCTGCCCGCAATCCCGCTTCGGCTGCAGGAAATCCTTCATAGGGATCTGCGATCATCACATAATCACCTGATTTCCGGATCAGGGACCCGATACCGCCGTACTCCCCGGTGGTCTGAAACTGAAATTCGTCCAGATTCGATTCGGGAATATAGGTAGTGTAAGGATCCAGTGATGAAAGCATGGCATCGATGCTGGTGGTCACAAGCTTTTCAGGGTCTGTTTCATCCACATAGAACATATTGAGCTCCCTGAAAAGGGTATAATAAATATCCAGGTTCTTTACCAGCTCAAGGTCTTTATTACGGAGTGTGGTGAAACCTGCTCCCAGAAAGATGACGAGCAATCCAGCCAGATATATCTTTCGCTTCATACCAGGGTTTTTTTAATCAGGATAAAAGAACTACAAATATACCGGAAAAAAAATAGTGTACATCTGTATATCCCCGACCGGGACTGTTATTTATCTTTGTATGCAAATTATGTGCGCATGTGGGGGCAGGATTCTATTTCAGAAGCGGTATTCCGTTTTTCACAGCTCGCGGGCGGAACCCTGCCGGCAGGAAACGAACTATCCGCGGTGGAACAGGTCCAGGTGTTCCATCCGGCCTGGTTTTTCTTTTTGTTATTTGTATTTGCCGGATTTCTAGCCTGGATCAGGTCTTATTACGGTAATGTGATCATTCAGACAGTTCAGGCTTCCACCAATTACCAGGTAGCCATTCGGATGTTCAGAGATAACAGCCTGCTTCAGAAACAACTGGACCAGGCGTTGTATCTGTTTTATTTCCTGAATATGTCTTTTTTGCTCCTTCTGCTGGAGACCGGTTTTCAACTTCAGCCCTACGGATTGGACGGAATCAACCTCTTTTTCTTTAATCTTGCATTCCTGGTGGGAATCTTTCTGGCCAGGATTGTACTGCTCAATGTGGCCGGGTTTCTGTTCGACAGGGTTAATTTATTCAGGGAATATCTTTATAACATATTCATATTTAATAAATTAGCCGGCATTTGCGTATTGCCGCTGCTTCCTCTGATGGCTTATACAGGCGGATGGATCCGGGATATATTCCACTGGACCGGAATTGTGGTGGTCCTTCTCATTGTCCTGCTGAGAGTTGCGAGAAGTATCGTCTTTTCTTTCAAGAAAGATATTTCAATATTCTATTTGTTTGTGTATCTTTGTGCCCTTGAAACAGTACCTCTAATACTGTTATATCGATGGATTGAGGGCGTCCTGTAAGTTGAGATTTAAGAAAAACATTTATGGGAAGAATAAGGAAGATTCTCGTATCTCAGCCAGAACCTGAGAATAACAAATCCCCCTATTTTGATTTAGCAAGCAAACATAATTTAAAGATTGATTTTCGTCCTTTCATTCATGTTGAGGGGGTAAGTGCAAAGGATTTCAGGCAGGAAAAGATCGATCTGGGAGCGCATACGGCCGTAATTTTCACAAGTAAAACAGCCATCGATCACTACTTCAGAATGGCTGAGGAAACACGGACCCACATCCCCGAGACGATGAAATACTTCTGCATTTCTGAATCTACGGCCTATTACCTGCAGAAGTACATCGTATACCGAAAACGAAAGATCTTTTTCGGAAAAGGAATGATCAATGACCTCATTGAGGTTATGTTGAAACACAGGGATGAGGTATTCCTTCTGCCGCTCTCCGCCGCACATAAAGAGGAAATCCCGGTGCTGCTGAAAAAGAATAATTTCAATTTCACCAAGGCGATACTGTACCGGACCGAATGCAGCGATCTTTCAGACCTGGCCGATGTGAATTATGACATCCTGGTGTTTTACAGTCCGTCCGGTATTAAATCGCTCTTTCAGAACTTTCCTGATTTTAAGCAGAACGAGACCAAGATCGCATCCTTTGGCGCGAAGACTGCCAAAGCAGTGCATGAAGCAGGGCTCAGGCTTGATATCATGGCTCCCCAGCCAATGGCTCCTTCCATGACCATGGCCCTGGAGAATTTCATCATAGAGTTCAACAAGAACAATGGAAAAGGCTGACCTTGTCCGGTTTTTCTTTTCATAAGGGGGAAAGGATCACCAGCCGGAGGATTCTGTCTTCCCTTTTCACCCAGGGGAAAATCATTCATTCACATCCATACAGGATCCTGTACAAGGTATCCCTGGGCGGCAACTATCCGGCATCGGTAGCTTTTTCGGTTCCCAAGAGGCTTTTCAAAAGGGCAGTGGACAGGAATCTGCTGAAACGCAGGACCCGGGAAGCTTACAGGCTGAACAAACCTTATTTTTACTCCCATTTGCACACATTGGGCTGTCAGGTGCAGCTGGTCATCCTTTATCAGCATAACAGTATCATGGATTTTCAGGCCATGCAGGATGCGCTCAGGAGGGGAATTGAAAAATTGCTGCAGGAAATTCCCCGAATTCATTAAATTTAATCACGTATCACAAATCAAATTCACCCATGAAATCCCGGACCATTTTCGCTGCCTGCCTGCTGGCATTACTAACCTCTGTGCATCAATGTGACCGGACCTCCGGTGCGGGTGCTCTGAAGGTACCCGATTACAATCCGCTGGTCAAAGCTTTTACGAGCGGCCTGATTTCGGCTGAATCGGGGATCCGGATCCAGTTTGCCGAGGATTTCAGAGATTCAATGAAAGCAAATACACCGGTCAAAGAAAAAGCCATTACCTTTTCTCCGCCACTGGAGGGTACGCTCGTGTACCTGGACCGGCGTACCATAGAATTCCGACCGGCGGAAAAACTTCCGAGAGGCACCACTTTCCAGGCAAAGCTCAGGCTGGATAAATTATTTCCCGGGATTTCGGGAAAGGAAATCTTTGAGTTTGAATTTCATACCATTGCACAGCATCTGGATATCCGCATGGATGAATTCCGGCCTTATAACGATTACAGTCCGAAGCTGAATTATATTACCGGATCTGTTGTGACCGCCGATGCAGCGGAGTTCGGGGCGTTGGAAAACCTGTTGTATGCAACACAGCAGGGCGAAAAGCTTCCCCTGGTGTGGGACCATGATCCGGGAGGTAAGATGCACCGGTTCACCATTGACAGCGTTTCCCGGTCTGATAATGATTCCGAGGTGCTGGTACATTATGACGGATCGGTGATCGGTGCCACACAAAAAGGCGTGGAGACCTTCACCATTCCTTCGCTGGGATCCTTCAGGCTGATCTCGGACCGGGTGGTGCAGTATCCGGAACAGCACGTAGTGTTAAGTTTTTCCGATCCGATCCGCAGAGAGCAAAATCTTCAGGGGCTCATTCACCTGGAGACAGATACCGACGTACGATTTTCGGTAAGCGGAAATAACATCCTGGTATATCCGGCAGTCAGGCAAAACGGAACCGTAAAACTGTTCATCGAACAGGGGATCCGGAACTCAGCCGGTAAAGGATTGACAACCAGGGAAACCATCTCCGTTCAGTTCCAGGCGCTATACCCGGCCGTGGAACTGATGGGAGAAGGTGTGATCATTCCCCAGTCCGATGAGGTTCTTCTGCCATTCAAAGCCGTAAACCTGAAAGCTGTGGACGTCCGGGTCATACAGATCTTTGAGGATAATATGGCCCAGTTCCTCCAGGTGAACCAGCTTTCCGGCAGTCAAGAATTAAAGCGGGCCGGCAGGTTGATCCTGAATAAACAGGTTGAACTGCGATCGGACCGATCCATCAATTACGGAGCATGGAATACCTTTTCCCTCAACCTCACAGAACTGGTAAAAACAGAACCGGGAGCCCTGTACCGGATAGAGATAGGGTTCAGGCAACAGCATTCGATGTTTCCCTGTGAGGGAACGGAACTAACTGAAACGGTCCTGCAGGAAACGGATATTTTTGAAGAGGCCGGACAGGATGAGCCTTCTTACTGGGATTCCTACGAAAGTTATTATTCTTACTACGATTATTACGAATATAACGGATATGAATGGGAAGACCGTGAGGATCCCTGTAAACCCGCATATTATGGCAACAGGCGGAGTGTGAGCCGGAACATCCTTTGCAGCAACCTGGGGATCATTGCCAAAAAAGGATCGGACCGGGAACTGCTGGTTACCGTAACGGATCTTCTGCAGGCCGGGCCGCTGCAGAATGTGTCGGTCAGCATCTACAACTTTCAGCAGCAGCTTATGCAGGAAGGAACGACGGATTCCCAGGGTACTGTCAGGTTCGCATGTGACGGTCAGCCATTTTTGATTGTGGCCGAATCAGGGGCACATAAAGGGTATTTGAAGCTGAATGACGGATCTGCACTTTCCCTGAGCATGTTCGATGTGTCGGGGAGCGTGGTGAAGAACGGGCTCAAAGGGTTCATTTACGGAGAGCGCGGTGTCTGGCGTCCGGGGGATTCCCTGTACATCAACCTGATTCTGAATGATGACGAAAATCCGCTGCCTGAATCACACCCGGTTCTGTTCGAACTGAAGGATCCGAGGGGGAGACAGGTAGCCAGCAGGATGGTACGGGGCGATGGATCCGGTTTTTTTTCCTTTCATACGGTGACCGAACCCGGGGCCCCGACCGGCCATTATACCGTGATCGCGGGTGTGGGAGGGACGCAATTTACGAAACTGATCCGCGTGGAGTCCATCAAACCAAACAGGTTGAAGATTGACCTATCCTTCAGGGGGGATACCATTTATCCGGATCTGGGCCCGGTCAGGGGTACCCTTTTCAGCAAGTGGCTTACAGGGGCCACGGCGAGAAACCTGAGAGCCGAGGTGGAAGTGCTTCTCAAACCTGCCAGTACCTCCTTTGCCGGATACAAAGATTTTATATTTGAAGATCCCTCCAGGCAGCTGGTCTCCTACCCGGCACAGTTCTTTTCCGGTGAGCTGGACGGATCGGGCAATGCAGCGTTCGCACAATCGCTGGATATCACAGGCGAGGCACCCGGAATGTTACAGGCGCTCTTTACCACAAGGGTATTTGAACAATCGGGTGATTTCAGCATTGACCAGAAAAGCGTGATCTGTTCGCCCTACAAAATTTACTTAGGCATCAGGCCGCCCTCCGGAGATGAAAGAGGGGTGCTACTCACCGATACCATGCACCGGGTAAGGGTGGTCAGCCTGGATCCTTCCGGAAGGCCTGTATCAAGGGTCGGATTGCAGGTCAGCGTATATAAACTGGACTGGAGATGGTGGTGGCAATCCTCCTATGAGGACCTGCCTTCCTATATGGGAAATAATTACCTCAATCCTGTGTATTCCACCACAATTTCCACAAAGAACGGGGAAGGATCTTTTTCCTTTCGCATTGAATACCCGGAATGGGGCAGGTACCTGGTCCGGGTGCAGAACGGAACAAGTGGTCACGCTGCAGCAGCAGTGGTGTATGTGGACTGGCCGGGCTGGGCGGGCCGGTCCGACCGGAAGGATCCGGAAACCGCATCAATTTTAACTTTTAGTTCAGATAAGGCATCTTACAAAGTTGGAGAAGAAGCAGTAGTAACCATTCCTTCATCCATGCAGGGAAGGCTGCTTATCAGCATGGAAAACGGATCGCGCGTGATCCGACAGGAATGGGTCCAGACTACGGGTGATGAGGTCCGTTACAGGTTTAATGTTACGCGGGAAATGACGCCCAATATTTACCTGTATGCCACTTTGATACAACCTCACGCCGGTACAGAAAACGATCTTCCCATCCGGTTGTTCGGCGTGATCCCCATCCGCGTGGAAGATCCGGGAACAAAATTGCAACCCGTGATCGAAATGGAAGATGAACTCGCGCCCAACAGCGTTGTAAAGATTACCATTTCGGAAGCTTCGAGGAAAAAGATGACCTATACCCTGGCCATCGTGGATGATGGATTGCTTGACCTGACCAGGTTCAAAACCCCCGATCCCTGGCAATCTTTTTATGCCAGGGAAGCCCTGGGTGTAAAAACCTGGGATATGTTCGAATATGTCATGGGAGCGTATGGTGGCCGGATCGATGGGGTGTACAATATCGGGGGCGATGAAGAGGAGCAGGGAGTTGGAGCCAGTGAAGCCAGGAGGTTTCCTCCCATGGTCAGATTCCTGGGGCCCTTTACGCTGGAAGGGAAAAGCCGGACCCACAGGGTAACCATTCCCAATTATATAGGTTCGGTGAGAACGATGGTGGTGGCCGGATACGCTGGATCCTACGGTATGGCGGAAAAAACCGTCCCGGTCAGGCAACCCCTGATGGTCCTTGCAACCCTTCCCAGGGTTCTGGGTCCGGGCGAAACGGTTTCCCTGCCGGTGAATGTGTTTGTCATGGATGATAAGATCAGGAAGGTGAATGTGAAGCTGGAAACCAACGAACTTCTGATTGCAGAGGAGAACCTGAAGGATGTCACTTTTCAGGGTGCGGGTGACAGGATCGTGGACTTCACACTGAAAACTCCTGAAAGGACGGGAGTGGCCAGGGTAAAAGTGACTGTCACCTCCGGGAGGGAAGTGGCCAGCCATGAAATTGAACTGAACGTGCGGTCTTCCAATCCCCCGGTGACCAGGTACCAGACCGCGGTGCTGGATCCGGGAATTTCCATGGATGAATCATTGCAGTATGTGGGAATGCCCGGTACCAACGACCTCACCCTTGAGGTGTCGAACATCCCCCCCGTGGATTTCGGCAGGAGGTTGAAATACCTGATAGGATTCCCCCACGGATGCATCGAGCAGGTCACCTCGGCCGTATTTCCCCAGCTTTACCTGGCAGAAGTGGTGGATGTGGGAGAAGATGTCAGGCAAAAAACCACATCCAACGTGGAAGCCGGGATTCGCAGAATGTCCGCTTTTCAGCTGCCTGACGGTTCATTTTCCTACTGGCCGGGAGGCGGGACCCCGTCACCCTGGGGAACCTCCTATGCAGGTCATTTCATGATTGAAGCGGGAAACAAAGGATATGCGGTGCCGCCATCCCTGCTCAACCAGTGGAAGAAATATCAGCGAAAAACAGCAAGGGGATGGTCTTCCTCGGGGAGGAAAACGGATTTTGAACTGAGACAGGAACAATTGTTACAGGCCTACAGGCTTTTTACCCTGGGCCTCGCGGGCGAACCGGAACTGGGTGCCATGAACCGACTGAGGGAACGTTCCGACCTTACCGGTGAATCCAGGTGGCGGCTGGCCGCAGCTTATTCCCTTGCAGGTCAGCATGAAACAGCAAAAGAACTGGTCAGGAGCGCTTCGACGGAAACAGCGGATTACAGCCATCCGGGAGCTACCTTCGGATCGGGAACGCGCGACATGGCAATGATCCTGGAAACCATGGTCCTGATGGGCATGCGGGATGAAGCACTGCCGGTCATGGAGATGATCGCTTCCAGGCTGTCGGGCGAACGTTGGATGAGTACCCAGACCACCGCATATGCCCTGGTAGCCATCGCAAAATTCACGGGTGGCGTCAAAAGCGGGAAAACACTGAAATTCTCCTATGCATTTGACCGGTCGGAAACCGTGCAGGCGGAAACCGGTTTGCATATTGCCCGGATCGATCTGGATCCGGGAGGTGCTGCCGGGGGAAACCTGAAAGTAACCAATCGCAGCGACGGAATGATGTATGTGCGGATCATCCAGCGGGGTACGCCCGTACCCGGCAGTGAAGCGCCAATCAGTCAGCATCTTTCGGTGCAGGCGGATTATACGGATATGGAGGGGAACCGCATTGAAATCGAGGATCTTTACCAGGGTACCGATTTCCTTGCCGTATACAGCATATCCAATCCGGGTACGGCAGGTCATCTGGAGAATCTGGCTCTCACGACCATTTTTCCATCGGGGTGGGAGATCCACCAGGAACGGATGTTCCAAACCCTGGGTGAGTCGGAACCTTTCGAGTACCGGGATTACAGGGATGACCGGGTCATGACTTACTTCAGCCTTCCTCCGGGCAGGTCTGTTTCCTATACAGTGCGCCTGAATGCAGCCTACATGGGAAGGTTCTACCTGCCTTCTGTGCAGGCAGAAGAATTATACAGAAATGATATTCAGGTGCTTATTCCCGGAAGGTGGATCGAGATAGAACGCATGGAATAGGAAAGGGGACCCTGATCGTGCTCCTGTTCGGGTACTGGAAGATCCTGGTGGCGGTCGCCGTTGCCGGATTCCTCTTCTGGATCATGATACCCCGTTCGCTGTTCAGCGACCCCCTGTCAACGGTTGTGTACGACAGGAACGAAACGCTTCTGGGGGCAAGGATAGCAGCTGACGGACAGTGGAGGTTCCCATGGGAGGATTCATTGCCGCCGAAGTACAAACAGGCACTGATCCAATACGAGGACCGCCATTTTTATGCACATCCGGGTATTTATCCGCCCAGCATCCTGCGTGCATTGTATCAGAATATCCGGCAGGGGAAAGTTGTCAGCGGGGGCAGCACCCTGACCATGCAGGTCATGCGCATGGCCCGAAAGGACAGGGACAGGAATATCCTGCAGAAAATCATAGAATCTGTCCTGGCCGTCCGGCTGGAACTGACCGCTTCCAAGGATGAGATCCTGCTGGCCTATGCTTCCAATGCACCTTTCGGCGGCAACGTCGTGGGTCTGGAGGCTGCATCGTGGAGGTACTTCGGGACCGGTCCCCACAACCTGTCCTGGGCCGAATCGGCACTGCTGGCCGTACTTCCCAATGCCCCGTCCCTGATCCACCCCGGCAGGAACAGGGAACAGCTGAAGGAGAAGAGGGATCGGCTGCTCCGGAACTTGTATGCGGAAGGGATCATCGACAGTCTGACCTGCGAAATGGCGAGCAAAGAACCCGTTCCCGGTCAGCCCCTTCCGCTGCCGGACCATGCAGCCCATCTCACGGATCATTTTTTGATGCGTGATCCGGGGAAGAAAATCAGAACCACCCTGCGTGCTGATCTGCAGACGGGCGTCGTCGAGCTGGTTGAAATCCATCACCGGAAGCTGAGCCGGAACCAGGTACATAACCTCGCCTGCCTGGTCATGGAGGTGGAATCGGGTAATGTACTGGCTTACGTGGGCAATACACGACCGGAAGGAAATGCGTTTCACGAGAATCATGTGGATGTGATCAGGGCTGCCAGAAGCACGGGAAGTATTCTCAAACCGTTCCTTTTTGCGGCGATGCTCGACAGGGGATTGATCCTGCCCGGGACGCTGGTCCCCGATATCCCACTGCAGTATGACGGTTATTCTCCGAAGAATTATGAACGGGGTTACGAAGGCGCGGTTCCCGCCTATCAGGCCCTGGAGCGTTCTCTCAACGTCCCATCCGTCGTCATGCTGGAAAAATACGGGGTACAATTATTCCTCGGTCTGCTGAATAATCTTGGTTTTACCACTTTTGACAAAACTTCCTCCCATTACGGTTTATCGCTGATCCTGGGCGG
>Ga0116196_1000106_pt1 | contig 16819 bp, 13 predicted proteins | sample ZodSprso05mmetaG_FD_97002 | JGI IMG/M metagenome (GOLD analysis project Ga0116196, IMG submission 97002) | Hot spring sediment microbial communities from Zodletone spring, Oklahoma to study Microbial Dark Matter (Phase II) - Zodletone Spring... ... | reverse complement strand
GAATACCGGAAGCTGGTTGCCAAGGCGGCGACTTTCCGGGACGGAGCCGGGCCGGCCGACATTGAAAAAGGGATCTTTCAGGTGGATCTGGCACACTTTGACAGGACCGACAGGTGTGTTACCTGTCACCGGGGACTGGAAAATCCGCAGATGGAAGGAGCTCCCCAGCCGCACGCCATGCATCCGGGGACCTACCTGGCGGATCATCCCTACCGGCAGTACGGGTGTACCATCTGTCACGGCGGACAGGGCAGGGCGCTGGACAAGGAGGATGCATTCGGAAGACTTCCCGGAACCCACTGGCCCCATCCCATGCTGGAACAACCGTATATCCAGTCCACCTGCGGGCACTGTCACCTTACCATCTTCAGCGGGAATGCGCCGGGAAAGGATTCAGTGGAAAGGCATGAAAAAATTTACGGGATGGAGGTATTCCTCAGGGGAAAGGACCTTTTTTCCGCTGAAGGATGCCTGGGATGCCACAGGGCAAGGGGTGTGGGCGGGATCCTGGGTCCGGATCTGACAGAGCAGGGGGAAAAGACCCGGCATGAATACAGTTTCCAGAACGTGGAGGGGGAGCAGACCGTTTCCAACTGGCTGAAGGCACACTTCAGGGACCCGGAAATGGTATCACCGGGATCACGGATGCTCAAGATCGATCTCCCGGAGCATGAGCTGGATGCCCTGGCAACCTTTGTGATGGGGCTCGCCAGGCCGGAGATCCCTTTCGAATATTTCACCATGACCGCCCTGAACGAGTTCAAAGGGATCCGGGATCCCATGGAAGGGGCCAGCGGGTATGCCGCCCTTTGTTCCGCCTGCCACGGCAGGGAAGGGACCGGTAAATCGTATGTCGGTTACAAAACGGGGATCCCGGCCGTCGGGAACCGGGATTTCAAAAGGGTGGCCTCTGATGCGTTCATCAGGTTCACCCTTCAGAAGGGAAGGAGCCGGCGCCAGATGGGAAGCTGGGAGGAGGCTGTGTCAGGGGTCACGGACGGGGAGCTGGACGGGATCACCGGCTTCCTGAAACAGCAGGAGGGGGTAAAGGTGGATGAATTGCTGTCCCGCTATATGGAAGCGAAGCGAAAAGGTGTATTGTCCGGAGAAGAGCTTTTCCGCAACCGGTGCGCGGCCTGTCACGGTGACAACGGAACCGGCGGTGTGGCTGTAGCCCTGAACCAGGAAGGTTTCCTGGACAGGGCAGGCAACAGTTTCATCCTGCATACCGTGATCCGGGGGAGAAGGAACACTGCCATGCCGGGGTGGCCCCACCTGGAGGAGCGGGCACTGGTCAGTCTCCTTTCGCTGATCCGCTCCTGGCACGGAACGGTCCCGGCCACAGATGCCATGGTCCTCCCTGTGACCGATCCGGAGGAAGGTGCCCTGAAGTACCATTTTCTCTGCTCACGCTGTCACGGGGAGTTCGGGGAGGGGGAGACCGGCCCGGCCATTATCAACCGGGATTTTCTTGCAGTGGCGGGGGACAGGTACCTGTATGAGACAATCGCTGAAGGAAGAATCCATACGGCCATGTTCGGCTGGTCCACCGACGTGTACAACCAGGAAAGGCTGGATCGGGAAGATATCGGGAATATTGTGGGATACATGCGGCAGTCGGCCCGTGCACCGCTGACCTACATTCATGCGGGAGCCAACCCGGGCAACCGTGAGCAGGGAGCCATGGTTTACAGGCAACACTGTGCGGAGTGCCACGGGGAAACCGGGGATGGTCCCGCTGCCCCGGCCATCCGGAACCAGGAACTGCTCAGTGCGGCTTCCAACGGCTACCTGATGGCCACCATTACCCTGGGGAGGGAGGGGACTGCCATGCCGTCATGGGGGTACGGAACGGGATCATATCCGGTGCTTTCCGGTGCACAGCGGCAGGACCTGGTTGCCTTTATCCGGGCCTGGCAGCGGATACGGATCAAATATTAGCACGTTGCAGTAAGGAACCGGGCCATTGGTCAATTTGTTAATTAAACCTTGAATTTGTTCATTATCAGAAGTAACCATTTTCTAATTTTAACGTTAGAATACAATGTAGCACCTTCTGACCATCACTTATGAGTTTTAAGGTATTTGTACTTTATTCATATCCGAACGACAGGTTATTCGTAGGGTATACCAAGAGCCTCACCGATTATATGATCACCATGAACGTGATGAAATCCAATAATCCGCTGTATGAATTCAGGCCGTGGACCCTGATCCATATGGAGCTTTTTGAGGATGAGGACGAGGCCATGGTCCGGGAAGGTTTCCTGAAACAGGAGATGGGTCAGGATTACATCCGGAGAGAGATCCTGCCCATGTTTGATTTTCATTAAAAATCCGCGGGCTCCCCATTCTTTTATATCTTTGTGCCGTTAAGGCATCGCGATCCCATGACCCAGCAACAAGAGAAAACATACCGGCGGATCCTCCGGAAGCTGACCCACAAATACCGGATGGTCCTGCTTAACGAGGATACCTATGAAGAGGTGGGTCACATGCGGCTTACCCGGCTGAACATGATCGCTGTTGCGGGAGTGATCATCCTGCTTCTGGTTGCCATCGTTTACGTGCTTATCGCCTATACCTCCATCCGTGAATTCATTCCGGGATATCCGGATGCCGCCATGCGTCAGAATATCCGGGAAAATGCAATGAAGATTGACTCCCTGGAATATGAGCAGGCGGTCAGGGACCAGTATTTTGACAATCTGAAGCGCATCATCACAGGGGAAGCCCCTTTGAATTACCTGAACGATACCCTGGAAGTGGATCATCAGGAGGAGATCCCCTTCCTGAGGTCCACGAACGATGCCCTGCTGAGACAGCAGGTGGAAGCCGAAGAGCATTTCAGGCTGAGTGTCCTGGATGAGGAGAATCTGGGAAAGAGACTCCATGACATCCATTTTTTCACCCCTGCCAACGGGATCATCACCAACGCTTTCAATCCCATGGAAGGACATTTCGGGATCGACCTGGTGGCTCCTCCCAACGAGGTGGTCAAGGCAGCCCTGGATGGCACGGTTACCATGTCTACCTGGACGCTGGAAACCGGTTATGTGATCCAGATCCAGCACGATTTCGAACTCATTTCGGTCTATAAGCACAACGCGGCGCTTTTTAAATCGGTGGGGCAGAAAGTGGTTGCCGGAGATGCCATCGCCATCGTGGGCAACTCAGGAGAGCTTACGACAGGTCCGCACCTCCACTTTGAACTGTGGCACGACCGTGTACCGCTGAATCCGGCTGAATTTATCGTATTCTGATTGCATGAAGAAGAGAATTGCCATACTTGGCTCCACCGGGTCCATCGGGACCCAGGCACTGGAGGTCATGGCCTGTTATCCGGAATTATATGCGGTGGAAGTGCTTACGGCCAATCATAATGCGGATCTCCTTGTGGAACAGAGTATTCGGCATCGGCCCAATGCGGTGGTGATCGGAAATGATGAACATTATGCCAGGGTGAAGGAGGCACTGAAGGATTACCCGGTCAAGGTGTTTGCGGGAGAGGAAGCTGTTACCCAGGTGGTGCAGCTGGATACGGTGGACATGGTGCTCACCGCGCTGGTGGGGTTCAGCGGTTTAAAACCTACCCTGGCGGCGATCCGGGCAGGCAAACCGGTGGCCCTGGCGAACAAGGAGACCCTGGTGGTGGCCGGAGAGCTCATCATGCATGAGGTCAGCGAAAGGCCGGTGCAGATCATCCCGGTCGACTCGGAGCATTCGGCCATATTCCAGTCGCTGGCCGGTGAGGGTGACAATGAAATTGAGAAACTGATCCTGACTGCTTCGGGGGGACCGTTCAGGGGGATGGGATTGAAAGCGCTGGAAAGGGTTACTCCGGAACAGGCCCTGCTCCATCCCAACTGGTGCATGGGGAAAAAGATCACCATTGATTCGGCCACTTTGATGAACAAGGGACTTGAGGTCATTGAGGCAAGGTGGTTGTTCGGGGTGGATCCGGAACAGATCGAGGTGGTGGTCCATCCCCAGTCGATCATCCATTCCATGGTGCAGTTCACAGATGGTTCCATCAAAGCCCAGATGGGCATGCCCGATATGCGGCTCCCCATCCAGTATGCCCTTTCCTACCCTACCAGGCTGACATCGGAGTATCCGCGATTCAGTTTCAGGGATTTCCCGGAACTGACTTTTGAGCCCCCGGATACAAAAATTTTTCGTAACCTTGCACTTTCTTACGAGGTGTTGAAGAAAGGAGGGAACTGGCCATGTATCCTGAATGCGGCGAATGAGATCGCAGTGGAGGCTTTTCTGGAGGGGAAGATAAAATTTCTGGACATCCCGGCTGTCATCGAAAAAACCCTTGAAATGTCAGATTTTATCGGGAAACCTTCGCTGGAGGATTATATGGAGACCAACCGGCAGGCCAGGCAGGTTGCCGGAGAACAAATTTAAGCTGGAATGGAAATATTAATCAAGGTAATACAGTTTCTGCTGAGTTTATCGATCCTGATCGTCCTGCACGAAATGGGACACTTTATCCTGGCAAGGATCTTTAAGACAAGGGTGGAAAAATTCTTTTTATTCTTCGATGCAGGGTTTGCCCTGTTCAAGAGAAAGATCGGGGATACCGTTTACGGAATAGGCTGGCTTCCCCTGGGAGGGTATGTGAAGATCAGTGGCATGATCGATGAATCCATGGACAGGGAGCAGATGAAGCAACCTCCCCAACCCCATGAATTCAGGTCAAAGAAGGCATGGCAGCGCCTGATGATCATGCTGGGCGGCGTATTTATGAACTTCGTGCTGGCACTGGTTATCTACATCCTGGTATTTTATACCTGGGGAGAAAGGTATGTGCCCGCCGAACGGATTGAATACGGGTATATGGTGGACAGTACCCTGATGAATATCGGGTTGAGGAACGGGGATAAGATCCTCGCACTGGACGGTAAGGTAGTGGAGAAATGGGAATCGATCCATCATGATATTGTGGTGAATGAAACCAGTATCATACAGATCGAGCGGGAAGGCAGAATGATGGATATCCGTGTCCCCGACGGAGCCATAGCGGAACTGTTAAAGGCTGAATACCCCCTCTATCCGAGGATCCCTTTTGTGGTGGGGGACCTGGTGGAAGGAAGCGGTGCGAAAAAAGCGGGCCTGGAGGTGGGGGACAGGATCATTGCGATCAATTCGGAACCGGTCCGGTTTTACGACCAGTTCCTGGAAAAGACCGGAGGCGAGCAGAATACCGCATTTGCGTTCACCCTGGTGAGAAATTCCGATACCCTGCAACTGGAAGTGATGACGAATGAGGAAGGGAAATTCGGGATCTACAACCTGAACTATACGGAATTCTTCGAACCGGTCGTGGTGAAATATTCATTCCTGCAGTCCATTCCCGCAGGCATCCGTCGGGGGATGGATATTACCGGGAGTTACCTGAAACAGCTGAAGATGCTTTTTAAGCCGGAGACCAGGGCCTATGAGCAGCTGGGGGGGTTCATCAAGATCGGCAGCATCTTCCCTTCTTCATGGAACTGGCAGAGCTTCTGGAATATGACAGCATTCCTTTCCATCATCCTGGCCATCATGAATCTTTTGCCAATTCCGGCGCTGGACGGGGGACATGTGATGTTTTTGCTTTATGAGATCATTTCCGGGAGGAAGCCGGGGGACAAGTTCCTCGAATATGCCCAGATCGTGGGGATGGTGATTCTGCTGAGTCTTTTGCTCTATGCCAATTTGAACGATATCATCGGATTATTTAACAAATAGAAGAATTAATTATCTATTTTTGTATAACAAATCCTTAAAATAATACCATGGAAGCTTTTGTAATATTGGCTATAGGTGTCTGGCAGATTGTTGTGATCGTCCTGCTGGTGCTGTTGCTGTTCGGGGGAAGGAAAATACCTGAATTGATGCGCGGTGTGGGACAGGGAATGAAGGAATTCAAGAAGGCTACCAGCGATGATTCAGATGAAGAGGAAGAAATGGAAGATTCCCGGTCACGGAAAAAACTCAAAGATATCGATGACTAGATTCGGGCATTTCAAAAAGACCTGTCCCCTGCGTTGGGCAGGTTTTTTTGTCTTATTCGTGTTGATCACCGGATTGATAGCATGCGACGGGGTGAATCGGCAGGGAGGCGTCGGGGGCAGGATCCTGCCCAATGTGACGGGTGGTGCAGGTGAGGTGCTCGTGGTCATGGACAATTTTAACTGGGAGAACGCATCCGGGGAATTGCTCAAGGATATCCTGATGGAGGAGTATCCCGGTCTGCCCCAGTCGGAACCGTTGTTTGATGTGATCCATGTGACAGCGGCCTCCTTCGATAACGTTTACAAGTACCACCGCTCCATCGTACTTATCACCGTCAGCTCCGGTCAGGAAGGGGAGATCCGGTTCAGGGAAAATGTCTGGGCGAAACCCCAGATCCTGGTGCAGATTACAGCCCCCACGGCCACAGACCTCAGGCAGCTGATCCGCGACAATGAAGCACGGATCCGGAGTTTCCTGGTGGTGTATGACCGGAACAGGCTGATAAAAAGTTATCAGGATTCCAAGGATATGGGTCTTCAGAAGGAGATCGCCGATCACCATCAGATCCGGCTGGCCGTTCCCAGGGGTTATAACCTGGATTTCAGCAAAGAAGATTATACATCCGTGTCCATTGAAACACCCGACATGTCCCAGGTGATCCAGATCTATGATTATCCCGCCTCCGGTCCGGAGGATCTTTCCACCACCCGGCTGATTGAGATGCGCAATGCATTTACAAAGAAGTACGTGGAGGGACCGCGGGACGATTCATACATGACCGTTTCCAGGTTGTATGAACCAATCGCATACGAGTTGAATAACAATAACATGGATGTGGTTGAGATCAGGGGATTGTGGGAACTGGAAAACGGTTTCATGGGAGGACCGTTCGTCAGCCATTCCGTGTACGATGCCAGCCGCAACCGGATCGTTACGGTCGACGGGTATGTCTACTACCCCAATCAGAAAAAACGGACAAAGATCCGGCAACTGGAGGCCATCATCTATTCCATGGAGATCATATAGTCCCGGCCAGGTGTTTCTTGATGTGGGCAAGCAGCATGTCCCTGGTGAAGGGTTTCATGATGTAATCGGTGAAACAGCCGGCGTAAAGCCCGTTGATCATCTCTCCCTCAAAGGTAAATGCTGTCTGTGCGATCACGGGGATCTTTTCTCTCAGCGAACGGATCTTTTTGGTTGCTTCATAACCGTCCAGTCCGGGCATCAGAATATCCATCAGCACCATATCGATTCCCGGGTTTTTTTCAAACAGTTCCACCGCCTCCCATCCGTCCCTGGCCCTGAGAATTTTCATTTTCGTTGGAGAAAGCAACTCTTTGATATAAAGATAATTTGATTCAATATCTTCGGCCACGAGGATTTCATGGGCTGACCAGTCTTCATATTTTTTTTCCTGTCTGGTGCCCAGGTTGCCGGACTGACTTGGTTTCGGCATTACCACAGGCAGGGTGAAATAGAAGTTTGAGCCCCTGCCTTCGGTGGTTTCCACCCAGATTTCCCCGCCCATCAGCCTGACCAGGTCATGACAGATGGCAAGTCCCAACCCGGCTCCACGCAGTAACGACTCATTGCTGTCCACCAGCTTCACAAACCGGTCAAAAATAATCCTGGATTTGTCCCGCGAGATACCCGGACCGGTATCTTTGACATAGAACAGCAGCATATCGCGGCCACTTTTATTTTCTTCATTGTAGGTGTACCCCAGGGTGATATTGCCCTGGCGACTGAATTTCACAGCGTTCTCCAGCAGGTTGTTCAGGACCTCTGTAACCCGCATGGGATCCGCCTGGATGACAAAGTCATCCTCCTTACGGCCCGGTTCAAGGACCAGATCGATGTGTTTCTTGCCGGTGTCGTCCAGGATCTGCCTGTATCTTTCAAAGAGTTCTTCGAGGCGTTTATTCACATGGAACTGGCGGGGACTGATTTTAACCTGTCCGAGATCGATCCTGGAAAGAATGACGGTTTTCTCGATCAGCTGGAGCAGATCGGAACTCCCACCCACAATCTGGGCGAGGTAAAGGTTTTTTTTCTCCTCGGACAGTACCTGGTTCCTGAGCAGTGAAGCAAATCCGGCGATGGCGTTCATGGGAGTCCTGATTTCATGGGAAAGATTCCCCAGGAACGCGGTTTTCAGCTTCTCAGATGCTTCCGCCTTGTCCCTGGCGGTTTTGAGCATCTGTTCGTATTCCTTTTGTCCGGAAATATCGATGAGCGAGAGGATCATGTAGCCGGACTCCAGGACTGGAAAACCTGAAAGATAGACGGTCTTCAGATTACCGTTCCGCTGCAGGAAATTACATTCATGCTTCTCCGGTGAATTCTCATCGCCAGCACGGAGCCGCTGCACGAAATTCAAACAGATTTCCTTCTCTGCGGGAGGCACCATTTCATACCACCTGCGCTTTCCTTCGAGCTCCCCGCTGCTGTAACCCGTGATACTTTCCAATTTCCTGTTGACCATCAGGATCAGGGCATCTCCGTCAATGACCAACTGGGCTGCAGGTGAATGTTCAAAGAGAGCCAGCAGGATCCCTGGCTCCTCGATCAGTTCTTTTCGGGTTTCCATGGCAGACAGTTATTCAGTGGGCGGTTATGGCTTTCTGGTGCAGAAGAGGTTGGGTTTTTCGAATTCGAATAGTGTGGGATAATCTTCATCAAACCGTTTCAGAACTTCCATGATGATGGCTTCACGCATGAATTTGGATTTGTTCCGGACACTGTATTTCTTACAGTAGAGATTGATGGCTTCCTGCTCCCGGCTGTTGAATCGTAAAGTGGTCTGCTTGCTTCTTCTCAGCCGGTGATTCTTGTGTTGCTCCACGCCTGGTTCATTTGTTTCGTTGTCACTAAAGTAGGGATTGCGTGCAACTATATGCCATCCCGCTGCCGAGAACAATTAACAAATTCCTAACATATGAAAAAAAATATAAAATATATGAGAGTAAAATAGTCCATATAAATGATTTTAAAAATCATATATACAGTACTATAATAAATAAAAAGTATGCAAAAAATGTCTGTACATCAGATTTCAGGCCGAATTGATTTGCAGGTCAGCTTTCGGCTTCGGTAAAGGTCCTCCACAGTTCAGCGGGACGGATCAGTCCCAGCACAAGCGCGGTAATGATGCAGGAGGTCAGAAGTGCAAAAAATCCTGCAATCCATCCCGGTAGCAGCAGGCTGAGAAAACCTGCGCCCAGGTTCAGGCCCACAAAGACAACGAGTCTGATCAGAATGTCACTGTTGTAAGGAATACGGATCAGCCTGATGGAAAGTAACAACTGGGACAGTGCGTAAAAACCCTGGGAGCAAAGGCTGGCGATGGCGGCGCCATATGCCTGGTGACGGGGGATCAGCAGCAGGTTCAGGGAAATATTGATCACCACGGTGATGGCAGCCAGGATATTCAGATATCTGAGGTTGTTATTGGCCGTGAGAAGCGTTCCGTAAATGTAGCTGACGGACACGAAGGCAAAGCCGATCATCAGGATCCCGAAGATCCTGGAACTGTATGTGGCGTGGGAAGTATAAAGCAGGTCAATGATCTCCCGGCTGTAAAAATTACCGGCAATGGCCAGCGTGGAGCCTGCCACCAGGAGCAGTGGCAGGGCAATGCGGATCAGTTCGTTTACATTCTCCTTCAGGCGGAGCATCCTTGAAAACATGGGCAGAAGGAGCATGGCGAAAAGGAAGGAAAACTGGGATGCGGCATCATAGATCCGGAAGGACTGCGCATAGATCCCGGCTTCTTCCTGTCCGTTATCGAGCAGGCGTTCCAGCATAACGGAGTCCACACGGTTGAAAAGAGACATGAGCAGGATCAGCAGGGCAAACGGATAACTCAGCCGCAACACTTTCAGGGATGAAGAAAAACTCAGGCGGGGCAAAAAAGAGCCGGACCTGTACCAGACAATTGCAGCGGTGGTGAGAAAAGTAAGGGTGTAGGACAGAGTCTGTGCATAAACGAACCACTCGATCCGGAACGGTTCCCTGGTCAGGTTTCCCCAGAGCAGCAATCCTGTAAAGAGGATCATCAGGCTGCGGTCCATGACCGACAAAAGGCTGTCAGTTCGGTAATACTGAAGCCCGCTGATGTTGGTCCGCATATACAGTATAAAGGATGCGATGAACTGGTTCAGCACCAGGATCCAAAGCATCCGGAACTGGGCCGGAGAATATCCGATGATCTTTCCTGACAGCAAAACCACTCCTGCATAGAGAATCGCCAGAAGGAATTTGAGGGGAATGATGGCGGCAAGATGTTCCCCGAGCAGGCTGTGATCCCTGGAAATGGCCCTGTTGTTGAAGTTATTGATACCCAGGTCAAGCAAAATGTTCAGGATGAAGGCAAAATTGAACAGGGAAAAATAGAACCCGTATATCTCTTCACCCACCCTGTTCTGCACACCCACCTCTATCCCGAAGAACCAGAAAGGCTTGATCAGAAGATTGAGGAAGATCAGCAGGGCAAGGTTTGTGACAAAACGCTTTTTCAATTGCAATCGGGATTGAATTATTTTTTAATTCACCACAAATGTAATAAGTTCACCCCAGAATATTCGCGAGAGCGTTGGAACAACAGATTAAAAAGGCAACAATTGCGGTGAATACCCGCCTGCTGGAGCCCGGGAAACTGGATGGGATCGGATGGTTTACCTTCGAAACCCTGAAACGGATCACCAGGGATCATCCCGGTGTACATTTTATATTTATTTTTGATCACGGATACCCGGGCGAAGTGATCTTTCAGGACAACATCACACCGGTCGTACTGAAGCCCCGCACCCGGCATCCTTTCCTCTGGTATCTCTGGTTCCAGTGCAGGATCCCTGCACTGCTGAAAAAATTGAAGCCGGATCTTTTTCTCAGTCCCGACGGATTTCTGCCGCTGCGGTCGGAGATCCCCGCTGTGGCGGTGATCCATGATATTAATTTTGAACACAGACCCGGCGACCTTCCCTGGCTGGCGGGAAAATTCTATCGCTATTATTTTCCGAAATATGCCAGAGAGGCAACCCGGATCGTGACTGTCTCAGAATATTCCAGAAGGGATATCATCAACCATTATGAGGTGCCGGAAGAAAAAGTGGACCTGGCTTACAACGGGGCCGGCGAGCATTATCATCCCATCACCGGGGAGCGGGCGGCGGAGGTCCGGAACCATTATACGGGAGGTGCACCCTATTTCGTTTTCGTGGGCAGCATTCACCCCCGCAAGAACATCACAAATTTGCTGAAGGCTTTCCAGCTCTTCCGGGATGAGTGCAGGGACAATTACAGGATGATACTGGTGGGGGAACAATTCTTCCTTACGAAGAAGATGAATGAGCAACTGGAGCGAATGAAGAACAGGAAAGATGTGATCTTTACCGGGCGACTCAACCCCGAACAGCTGAATGATGTGCTGGGGGCGGCCTGGGCAATGACTTTTGTGCCTTTTTTTGAAGGATTCGGGATCCCTTTGCTGGAAGCCATGCGCTGTGATATACCGGTCATTGCCTCCAACGTCACGAGTCTTCCGGAGATTGCCGGCGATGCAGCCATCTATGCCGATCCGAATAGTGTGGGGAGCATCCGTGACGCCATGGTCAGGATCGTCAGGGAGGAAGGATTGAGGCAGGCCCTGATTGAGAAGGGACGCGAGAGAAGGAAACAATTCAGCTGGGACCATACGGCCGCCATGTTATGGGAATCCATCGGAAAGGTCCTGGACAAAAATGCTTAAGCCTTACTGCACAAAAGGGATTCTGGAAGCGGGATGCGATGAGGCCGGCAGGGGATGCATCGCAGGTCCCGTTTTTGCGGCAGCAGTGATCCTTCCCGAAAATTTCATGCATCCGCTTCTCAACGACTCCAAACTGGTTTCGGCCGGGATCCGCACGAAACTGAGAAAGATTATTGAGGATGAAGCCATTGCTTACGGGGTGGGGATCGCGGACGAAGAAGAAATCGACAGGATCAACATCCTGAATGCTTCCATGCTTGCCATGAAGCGGGCGATCGATCAACTGGGCACCGCTCCGGATCATCTGCTGGTGGACGGGAACCGGTTCCCGGGTCACAGGGGGATCCCTTTCACATGCGTGATCCGGGGAGATGGGATCTACAATTCCATTGCTGCAGCCTCTATCCTGGCAAAAACCAGCCGGGATGCCCACATGGAAGTGCTTCATCATTCCTTTCCGGAGTATGAATGGAATTCGAATAAGGGGTACGCCACCAGGTCTCACAGGCTGGCTGTCCTGAGACACGGACTATCCATCCACCACAGGAGGTCGTTCAGACTGAGAGACCGGCAGCTGAGCCTGGACTTTGTTTAACCCCATGGTGAGCAGCTTTAAAACAGGAAGGATCATGGAAGTTTAAAGAAGAAAATTGCAATATTTGTATTTTACGGACTATTACACTTTGAAAAAACTCTAAATCCCATTGTAATGAGAAGAATCAAGATACTGTTGGTCGCCCTTGTTTCACTTTTCCATCTGCAGTTGCGAGCCGATGAGGGGATGTGGCTGTTGAGCCTGCTCAGGGAGGTGAATATGGATGAGATGACGGAAATGGGCCTCAGGCTCACAGCGGAACAGATCTACAGCGTGAATCATTCCAGTCTGAAGGATGCGGTGGGCGCGCTGGATGGCGGATCATGTACGGCGGAGCTCATCTCTCCGGAAGGACTGCTGCTGACCAATCACCATTGCGGGTACGATGAGATCCAGTTCCACAGCACGGTGGAAAACGATTACCTGAAAAATGGTTTCTGGGCCATGACCAGGGAAGAAGAACTACCCAATGAGGGCAAGACCATCACTTTTCTGGTAAGAATGGAGGAGGTGACGGACCGGGTCCTGGAGGGCGTTACAGAAGACATGTCACAGGAAGCCCGGTATGCAAAGATACGGTCGGCGGCTGCCACCATCACGGAGGAGGCAGCGGAAGATAACCGGTATGAAGCCATGATCAGGAGCATGTTCAATGAGAACCGGTATTTTCTTTTTGTTTCGCAGACCTACAGGGATGTGAGGCTGGTGGGTGCACCCCCGGAATCCATCGGAAAATTCGGGGGAGATACCGATAACTGGATGTGGCCCCGGCATACGGGTGACTTTTCATTGTTCAGGGTATATACGGCTCCGGATGGAGAACCGGCCGATTACAGTCCCGAGAACATCCCGCTGAAATCAAAACATTATCTTCCGGTGTCGCTGCAAGGGTATGAAATGGGCGATTTTACCATGGTGCTGGGATACCCGGGCAGTACCGACAGGTACATATCCTCCTGGGAGGTGCAGGAATTGCTGGACGTCATCCATCCGAACCGTATCAAGATCAGGGGGATCAAGCAGGAGATCATGATGGAGGATATGCAGGCGAACGAAAAAGTCCGGCTTCAATATGCTTCCAAGTATTCCAGGTCGTCCAATTACTGGAAATATTCCATCGGACAGAGCAGGGGGCTGGACAATCTGAACGTGGTGGCGAAGAAACAGAAACAGGAAGAAGCTTTCAGACAATGGGTCCGCGAGCAGCCGGAGCGTGAGGCAATCTACGGAGATGCGCTGAAGAACATCCAAATGGCAGTTGAAGGCAGGCGTGAACACGCCAGTGCCATGCAGTATATTGAAGAAACCATATTCCGGGGAGGTATGGAGTCGGTATTGTTTGCCCGCAACCTGGGACAGCTTGAGCAGGCCCTGTCACATCCCGAGCCCGATCCGGAGCTGGTCGGCGCAATTACCGAAGGATTGAAGGAGATATCGGAGATTTTCTATAAAGACTACAATCCCTCCACCGACAGGAAGGTCATGACAGCCATGGTTCGCCTCCTGGTGGAAGAGGTGGACGAAATTTACCTCCCCGAGAACATTGTTGAGGTAAAGACCCGGTACAAGGGGGATGCAGCAAAATATACGGACAAATACTTTCAAAAATCTTTTGTCCCTTACAGAGAAAAATTCCTTGCGTTTCTGGAAAATCCTTCCCTGAAAACCATGAGAAAGGATCCTGCATTCCAGGCGGCAAAGGCGGCGGATAAATACTTCCAGATCCTGGGCATGACCGCCGAATTTGAGGAGGCCTACGGACTGGGAAGCAGGCTTTACCTGAAGGGACTCATTGAGATGTATCCCGAGAAAGATTTTTACTCCGATGCCAATTCCACCATCCGGCTGAACTATGGTACGGTGGGAGATTACAGGCCGAGGGACGGAGTCCGTTATCTGCATTACACCACACTGGAAGGTGTTATGGAAAAAGAGGATCCGGACAGCTACGAATTCAAAGTGCCGGAAAAACTGAAAACACTTTACCGGGAGAAGGATTACGGTCCCTACGGGTCCGGTGGCACCATGCGTGTTTGTTTTACCACCAACAACGACATTACCGGCGGGAATTCCGGAAGACCGGTGATCAATGCCAGCGGGGAACTGATCGGTGTAGCCTTTGACGGCAACTGGGAAGCAATGAGCGGAGATGTGGCTTTCGAGGAGGATCTTCAGAAATGCATCAACGTGGATATCAGGTACGTACTCTTCCTGATTGATAAACTTGCAGGTGCCCGCCACCTGATCGATGAAATGCAGCTCATTTGGTGATGCAACCATGCCCGGGGATGAGATAGTCATCTATACCGACGGGGCGGCCAGGGGAAATCCCGGCCCTGGCGGTCTGGGTGTGGTGATGATCTACGGAAATCACAGGAAGGAAATCGCGGAAGGATACAGGCACACCACCAACAACCGCATGGAATTGCTGGCGGTGATCAGGGCGCTCGAGTCACTGAAGAGGAAAGACCTGAAGGTGAAGGTCCATACAGATTCCAGGTACGTATCCGAAGCGGTGAACAGGGGCTGGGTGTTCAACTGGGAGACCAAAAAGTTCAAAAATAAAAAGAACGCGGATCTGTGGAAACGTTTTCTGGAATTGTACCGGTTTTATTCGGTGTCCTTTGTCTGGGTGAAGGGACATGCCACCATTCCGGAAAATGAACGCTGTGACAGGCTGGCGGTTGAAGCCAGTTACGGAACTGATTTAAAAGAAGATACGGAGTATGTAAATAACAACAACCAATCATTAACCGGATTTTCTTAATTTGGATATCTAACCTGATCCCTGATGTTGAACACGACCATCCTTTCTTACCATGGCCCGCTCACATTCAGCACGATAGACTGGTTGCTGTCGGAGTTCAAAATTGCCTCTCAGGACCACAGGATCTCTTTCAAATCGTATAAGAAGATGATATCCATCATGATAGAGGCACTTGAAAACATCACAAAATACGGGGAACAGTTCACTTGCGAAAAAGATGAAATTTCCGAATTCTGCCCCTCCTGTTTCATCAACCGGAACGCTACCTCCATCGAACTGATCACAAGGAACCCCGTGAAAAAATCCAGTGTTGAACCACTGCGTGCCAGGATCGATCATGTCAACAGTCAGTCAAGGGACGAACTGAGAAAGCTTTACAGGTACACCATCACCAATGGTAAATTTTCGTCGGAAGGGGGCGCCGGCCTGGGACTGATAGAGATCGCAAAGATCGCAGGAAACAGGATCCAGTACAAATTCAGCGACCTGTCGGAGGATTATGCTTTGTATACATTCCGGATCCATTTCAAGCTGTAACCCGGTCATGTCCCATATCGTGCAGCCCGGGTACGGAACCGAACACTTTGCCGGAGGCAAGGCTTCATTTACAGCGGAGTAACCTTTTTACATACAATGACATAAACATTGTGGCATGAAAACTGTTTTTCTTTTGCAAAGCGGATGTGATGTGGAGGAATTTTTTTACTGTTGCATTCAGGAACGTAGCTAAAAACAAGGTTTTCAGCCTGATCAATGTATCCGGACTGGCCATCGGACTGGCCAGCTCCATTATGATTATATTATTTATAATCAAGGAGTTGAGCTATGACCGGTTCCACGAACACAGTTCACGGATCTACAGGCTGTATATCGACGGTGAAATCGGTGAGCAATCCTTCAGGGGTGCATGGACCTCACCGGTGATGGCTCCTGCATTTGCAGAGGAGATCCCGGAGATAGAAAAGTTTGTGCGATTTGACGTATTCAACCAGCAGTTGATCTGGTATGATGACCGGAAATTCATGGAAGATCATTTTATGTTCGCCGACTCCAGCATCTTTGATATTTTCACCATCAATCTGGTCCGGGGAGATCCTTCAACGGCACTCGCAAGGCCCAGATCCCTGGTCATTACAGCGGATAAGGCGAAGCAGTATTTCGGGGAAGCAGATCCGCTGGGACAGGCCCTCTCGGTGAACAGGGACAGCAACTTTTATATGGTGACCGGCGTGATCGAGCCGTTGCCGGAAAATTCCCATTTTTTCGCGGATTTCATCGCTTCCATGGTGACCCTGGATGATTCCCGCAGGGGGACATGGTTTCAGAATTCCATTTTCAGCTATGTATTGCTTTCCCCCGGAGCAGACCCTGATGTGGTGGAAACGAAGATGGGTGAGGTAATGCTGGCACATATCAGGGAGGAGCTGGAAACGGTCCTGGGAGTGGGCCCCGAAGAGTGGGCAGCGGGAGGGAACCGCTACGGGGTATACCTTCAACCGCTGAAAAGCATCCATCTCCAGCCGGATATCGAGGTGGGCCTGGAGATCTGTTTCAGGCCTGTGAATGACAGGGCTTACATCTTTATTTTTTCACTGGTGGCCTTCCTCATCCTGCTCATTGCCTCCATCAATTTCATGAACCTTTCCACCGCCAGGTCCGCCATGCGTACCAGGGAGATCGGATTGAGGAAGGTGATGGG
>Ga0116196_1000105_pt1 | contig 17082 bp, 13 predicted proteins | sample ZodSprso05mmetaG_FD_97002 | JGI IMG/M metagenome (GOLD analysis project Ga0116196, IMG submission 97002) | Hot spring sediment microbial communities from Zodletone spring, Oklahoma to study Microbial Dark Matter (Phase II) - Zodletone Spring... ... | reverse complement strand
GATAACGATGTCCCCTCTGGCATATATTTCTATCAGCTTCAATCCGGGGATGAGGTCATTTCAAAGAAGATGTTGTACTTGAAATAAGGAGATTCTTCGCTGCGCTCAGAATGACGCGAGGAGTAGGGCAGGACCCCTGCGGTCCTGCCTATTTAAATTGGCAGGTTCACAGGGAACCTGCCCTACTTTAATTTCCAGAAGTAATCAAAGAACTAAAACTTGAATTTGATATCACCCTGGAAGCGGGTGTAATTGACCTCTTCATCAAGGCCCTGCTTATTTAAGAACAATGTCAATGCAAGGGTGGTCGATTGCATGACCTGGTAGCCGACATTGAACTCATGCCCCTTGCCGTCAGTACCGCCTCCGATGAAATCCGAATCGGTGAAGCGTCCCACCACCACATCGCTTTCCATGTATTTGTATTGATAGCGCAGGTTCCATGATCCGGGATCCTTGATCTTTCCGGCACTGACACCGATCAGCCAGCCGATATTATCCTCATCAGCGGCGACATTGGTGCCAAAATCTGCGAAGAATGCCACCGGAATATCTCTTAGCTTCGTTCCGGCCTCGGCAAAAATATCGACCGTGTTGAAGTCCTCGGCATAATCTCCGGCAAGGTCAACCGTATTCCCTGCAGGATCATCGGCATCATAGAAGGGACCGAAACCCTCGGCATTGACATAGTCGACATATCCGCCGCCGAGGATGATGTATCCGGGTGTATCCGTGAGATCGAATTTAAATCCACCCTGGGCGCCGATGAAATAGGAGTCATCACCGGATGAACGCTCCTCGACCCAGAATAATCCGCCATTGAAGAAGAGCGAGATTTCCTCCAGGCTGTGGCCCAGGTTTGCGGCCATGCCTTCCAGGGTGAGATCGGGATCCCACAGGAGTTCCGATTTACCGACCGACATAAAGGGATTGACCATCTTACCGGCCATAAGCGCAAGACCCTGGACCGCCGACGGTTTCCAGGTAACATAAGCCAGATTCAAGCTCAGGTTCTTGGTCGAGAAAGCCTCATCAAGGCTCTGGTTGTTGGAGACCGGATCATCCGAGCCGGAGGACATCTGGAAAACTAAAGACAGCTGCTCATTGATATCGGCGTTAAGGCCAAAGCGCAGCCTGATCCTGTGGCGATAACGGGCATCCTGATCCTCGAGATCGATCGCTTCAATGCGGTACCTGAAATCGCCCTTGAATTTAATATTATCATTGGCCGCAGCAGTCGGCGGCAGAATCTGATGAATGAGAAGCAGAGAAAGTACCAGTAACAACACTCTTTTCACATTGCCTCCTATGTAAATTCACGTTCCTGATTTCGCCTTATCTATTAGCAAAATGTTAGGATAATGTTAGAGGCAACAAAAAACATTAAGATTTTATTTGGTTCTTTTCCAGATCGTTAGATGCAGGTTAGCGGGCTGGATGTTTGCAGGCGAAATAGCTTTTAAAAAGTCTTAAACAGCCTGTCCCAGTTCACCCGCCAGGGGAAATGAGCCAGGTTGTAGAACGGAATAGTCACGATTTTATCAATATAGGGCGGGCCCCATTGGGGCGCATTGGGATCGGGCTTCCATGAGAAATAGGTAAACATCGCCTTGCCCTTGATCATGCTTTTGTCCAGAAAGCCCCAGGTCCTGGAGTCCTGCGAATTATCGCGGTTGTCTCCCAGGACGAACACATGCCCCACCGGCACCTGCTTGGGACCGTAGAAATCCCGGTTGGAGAACTCTGCCGGTACGATTTTGTCATCGGTAAATCTTGCCTGGGGCGGCAATTGTACCGGCACGCCGTCGATATACAACTGCTTGGCGATAATTTCTACAGTTTGCCCTTCGATAGCCACAATCCTCTTGATATAATCTTTGGTTGGATTGAGGGGATATTCGAAGACGATGATATCGCCCGCTTTTGGCTCACCGAAATGGTAATAGAACTTGTTGACAAAGATAAAATCGCCCCTCTTCATGGTTTCGGCCATGGAATCGGAATCCACACGATAGGCCTGAACCACAAAAATCCTGAGGATAACCGCAATAACCAGGGCGATTAAGACAGCCTCGATAATGTCTTTAATTCTGGCCCGGGCACGTCTTTTCAGACTGCGGGTCTGACCTATAGTTTTAACGTTAGAAACGTTTTGCACTTCCTGCATAGTTATTTGATATATCGGTAAGTTAGCGGAAAATATTGAGAGGGTAGATCAGTCTTTTTCGAGCTGGAGCACGGCCAGGAAGGCTTCCTGAGGTATTTCTACATTTCCGACCTGTTTCATGCGTTTTTTGCCCTCTTTTTGCTTTTCCAGCAGCTTTCTTTTGCGGGTAATATCGCCCCCGTAGCATTTGGCGGTCACATTTTTGCGGATTGCCTTGACAGTTTCGCGGGCTATGGGGCGGTTGCCGATTGCGGCCTGAATGGCGACCTCAAATAATTGGCGGGGAATAAGTTCACGCAATTTGCTGCAGAGCTGACGGCCCCTGCTGTAGGCCTTCTCGCGGTGCAGGATATAGGAGAAAGCGTCCACCGGCTGGGAATTTATGAGTATATCCAGCTTGACCAGATCGGATCTTCTAAATCCGGAATATTCGTAATCGAGGGAAGCATATCCGCGCGTGAGTGATTTCAATTTATCGAAAAAGTCGAAAATAATTTCAGCCAGTGGAAGTTTATAGCTCAGGTTGACGCGTTTTGTGTCCAGATATTCAGTATTCTGGTAGATTCCGCGCCGTTCAGTCACCAGTTTCATTATATTCCCGATATAATCGGAAGGTGTTATTATTTTGGCATCCACATAGGGTTCCTCAATGAACTCGATATCCTGCAGGGGTGGAAGATGGGAGGGATTCTCGATTGTAATAGTTCTGCCTTCTTTCATCCTTACCCTGTATTCCACGTTGGGCACTGTATTTATAATATTTAGATCATATTCGCGGGTCAGGCGTTCGCGGATAATTTCCATATGCAGCAGGCCCAGAAATCCGCAGCGAAAACCGAAACCGAGCGCAGCCGAGGTTTCCGGGATATATAACAGCGAGGAGTCATTGAGTTTAAGCTTCTCCAGCGCATTACGAAGCTCCTCGTAGTTCTCGGCGGTAGCGGGGTAAATACCGGCGAATACCATTGGTTTAATGTCCCTGAAGCCGGGAAGCGGCTTCATATCTTTGCCCTCGCCAATGAAAATCGTATCGCCCACCTTTGTGTCGGATACAGTTTTGATGGAAGCTACGATATAGCCGACCTCCCCGGCGGACAGCTTCTTCGCCTTCACCTGCTTGAGCCGGAGATATCCGGTTTCGAGGACCTCATACTTTTTGTTCGGCGCGCGGAGTGTGATGGTGTCGCCTTTTTTGACTTCGCCATCGACAACACGGATATAAGGAATCGCCCCGCGGTAGGATTCGAATATAGAATCGAATATCATGGCGCGGAAAGGTTTCTGCGGGTCGCCAGTGGGAGGCGGGATATAGCTCACTATCGCTTCAAAAATGGCCTCCACACCGGTACCGAGCTTGGCAGAGACTTTAAAAATCTCCTCAGATTTCGCTCCTAAAAGATCGATTATCTGCTTTTCCACGTCCTCGACATCAGCAGCCGGGAGATCGATCTTGTTTATGACCGGAATAATCGTCAGGTCATGCTCGAGGGCCATATAAAGATTAGAGATAGTCTGAGCTTCGATTCCCTGCGAGGCGTCCACAACCAGAAGAACTCCCTCGCAGGCTGCCAATGACCTGGAAACCTCGTAGGTGAAGTCGACATGTCCGGGCGTGTCGATGAGATTTAATATGTACAAGTTACCGTCGGGGGAATTGTATTCCATACGCACGGCATGAAGTTTGATCGTAATCCCGCGCTCCCGTTCCAGGCCCATGGAATCCAGGATCTGTTTGACATTCTCGCCCGGTTCGATCATGCCGGTTAATTCCAGCATGCGGTCCGCCAGGGTCGACTTGCCGTGGTCGATATGGGCGATAATTGAGAAATTTCTGATGAACTTCATATCCATGACGGCGGGAAAAATACGATTATTAAGGTGCCTGTCAATAATCTTATTCTAAACCGCCGAAAATAGGCTTGATATTGTGCATTTTAAACGATGTTGAGATTGGTGAAAATTTTTAAAATTCACAGATTTGACTGGACGATAGAGGGCATGAAATCGTATAATACTATGGATTCAATAAGTGAAGATAAACTGTATCAGAAGGGGAATTGATATGAGGAAGAGCTTAATCTTTTCATTATTTCTTGCAATTCCGGTGATTTTGATACTCAGTTGCTCCGATTCGACCTTTCAGGTCCAGATCGGGGATATGGCAGATATCCGGTACGGCAATTCGGTTTACATCTCCGATGCCGGGTTGACCATCACGTTCGATGGTGAGGTGTTCGATTCACGCTGCCCAATGAATGCCTATTGTGTATGGGCCGGGCAGGCCGAGGTTGAGTTCACGATCCAGAAGGATGGCGAGGAGGCTGTCGTCTCGAAGGCCATAGTCAGTCCAAATCCCCTGCTCGAAAAACCTGCCAGATACCCGGGCTATGAGATACGAATGCTGCAGCTATTACCCTATCCGGTTGCTCCGGTTCCGACTGACAATAGTTCCAGAATTGCGACTATCAGGGTGAATGAGTCTGATGGCGGAAACGATCCCGGGATTGATCCGGTGCATTTCTCTAACCTGCCTCCGTCCGATTTGATGGTGGATGCATTCGAGCTCGAGGATGTCGGCATTAGCGGCGATATTCTGACTCTCACTGTCAGCTACAGCGGCGGGTGCAAGGATCATGATTTCGCGCTGTATATGGCGCCTCCGGCCTTCATGGAATCGTATCCGGTGCAGGCCAATATTTATCTCGAGCACCAGGCTTATAACGACATGTGCGAGGCCTATATAACAGAGGATTTGCAGTTCAACATCAGACCGATTGCCGAGAAATACTTCCTGGAATATGGTGAGTACGATGATATCAATCTGAATGTATTCAAATACTTCGAAGATCAGCCCTCTGAGTATATCCGTATCACCTATTCACCGGAATAGTTGCAGGGTTGTCCGCAAACAAGACAGCCCGCCTTCGTGTAGCCCCATTTTCTCCCGCTCCACGCAATCTGCTCGCGTTTGCAGGAATTTTGAAGGCGGACTGATTTCAAATTTTCAGCTTAACTGCATTCCGGTTACAATTTCAGAAAATGCATCCTGAATTTGAAAATTAGCTCCTCAAGTTCCCTTCATGCCTCCTTCCTTTTTGGTTTGCCCGCAACCAATCAGACAAGATTGCAATGCAAGGTCAGCCTGCGCATCTCCTGCAGTTTCGGATTCTGTAAAGGTGCAAAAAAGCTACTTATAATAAAAAACCAGTTAACTCAGATACGGTGCAAAAAGGAGTTGATCCTTATATATAATATAGGGATAATGGGCCCCGCTTGTCAAGCAGTATTGTAAGACATTTGCGAAAATCACAAAAAAATGGCCGCCTGACTTGCGGCGGCCATTTTGCAAACTCAAGTTCCTCGATGCAGACTTAATCGAGCCTGATCAATTCTACTCTGCGGTTCTTACGCCGACCCTCCAATGTAGAGTTGTCATATTTCGGCTTGTCCGGACCATAACCTTTGGCAATCAATCTTTCGGGATCAATGCCCTGCTCGATGAAATAATCGCGGACAGCTTCGGCCCTGCGCTGAGAGAGCTCGACATTATTATCGTACGAACCGGAAATGTCGGTGTGTCCGGCGACTTCGAGCTTCACGTGCGGCAGCGCCTTAAGCGATTCAACAACCTTGTCCAGTTCCTTCTTTGATTCAGGTTTAATCGTGGCCTGGTTTACCAGGAAGGTAACTCCTACCAGAACCAGCTCCTTCTGAATTTCGTATGAGACCGGGCAGCCGACATCATCAATCTCCAGCCCTTCCGGCGTACCCGGACACTGGTCGAGCCCGTCACATACACCATCAGCATCACCATCGAGCGGACAGCCGCTTTCGTCAACTTTGCAGCCCTCGGGAGTATCGGGGCAGTTGTCGCGGCAGTCCCAGACCCCGTCCCCATCAGCATCCAGGGGACAGCCATACTCATCGACTTCACAGTCTTCCGGGGTATTGTCGCAGCGGTCGAGACCGTCGCAGACACCATCGTTATCGGAATCCAGGGGACATCCGGCCGCATCAACCTTGCAACCCGCCGGCGTGTCGGAACACATATCCAGGCCGTCACAAACGCCATCTCCATCGCCATCGAGCTCACATCCGGTCTCTTCGTCGATTATGCACCCGGCGGGAGTTTCCGGACAGCGGTCATCCTCGTTGCAGACACCATCATCGTCATCATCGTCACAGGAACTGAGATATCCTGTGAGGGTCAGCCCGAATTCGAAGAAGCCGACGGGATTATCCAGTCCGTCTGAGCCTCCGATATCGCGCTCATCTGTAAAATCGCTCAATACCTCAGTAAAAAGGTGATAGCGGGTAGCCGCGCCGATTGAGAAATGGTCGCTGAGGAAATATTCCATACCGGCGCCAAACATCACGGTCAATTGCTGATCCTCGTAGTCAAACGGCTGGTCATTGAGATCGGGCACCTGGACCGTGTTGCCATCCTGATCATCGACGCGCCAGAAGGTTACGCCGGCTCCGGCGGTAAGGTATGGCCTCCAGGCTGTTTCCGGAGAAATATAGTAGGTCCCGGCAAGTTCGATAATATAATGCGTGATCTTCAGGCTGTCATCATACTCGATCAGCTGGGGCAGATCTTCGGATGTGAGGTCCAGCCCGGCCCCGTCGGTACGCCCATAGGTACCCAGTAGTCCGAGTGCGAAATTTTTGTGCAGGCCGACGTTAAGTTCTGCGCCCCCGAACAGATTAACGTTCCATTCTCCGCCGATGAAATAACCGCCGCCTCTGACGCCCAAACCGAGCGCCCCCGTTGTCTCATTTGCCACGGCGCCGGCGGTAAACAGAAACATTACCGCCATGGTCATAACGAACAGCTTAGTTTTTAGCAAAATGCCACCTCCCCAGTTTTGGGATTTGCAGGAATAAGCGGGCAGGATAAAACCCACCCTTTTCGTCCCTGAAAGTTAAAGTCCTATCTCTCATTTCCGTACCCAAACGTAAAAGTCGATTTCTCGCATTCCCTCTTGCCCGAGGAAACTGCAAGAAATCTAATCACAAGCAACACGGAAATCAACAAAAAATAAAGTATAAATATAATATTTGTCGGCACTTAAGACAAATTATCGCTTGCTGGATAGATGATGGGATCTTCCTCTTTTGTACTGAATTCAGACTGATTAGCGGGCTTGGATTGATTCCATTCAAGAACATATCCGTCTCCCGGCCTTATCTAATCGAAATGAACTTAGGGCAAAACCTGAGTCGATTTCATCTTAAAACTTATCGCGATATTTCCGATAACTTAATAAACCGAATATAAGTATGGAATCAATGCAAACTGACACCAAAGTCATAGAGGAGCAGGCTGAAAGAGAAATATACGAGGGCCTTTCGGATTTTCTCAACGTTTTTTCAAAAGGGATAAAAACCAGCCTGATATATCCTCCGGACAATCCCATTCCCAGGGAGTTCAAGAAATCCTGCTGGAATAAGCTCCATCAACATATCCAGGAATTCGGCCTGATAGAGTTTGAGGTTCATGCCAGTTCTTTTATGCTCAACGGAGAAACTATCCATGAATCCCGCACAAGAGAGGGAAATCTGCCTCATGTCCTCCACCGCGACGGTATCAGGCGCCTGATGTTCAAAGAGACCATCACTCAAATAGAGTGGGAGCAGTTCTTTGATGACATACTTACGGTTATGAGGGCCGGCGAGGATTATGAAGATCTGGTAAACCTTTTCTGGCAGAGGGATTTTGGGAGCATCGATTATGATGTCGTGGAAGATTTTTCCCTGGCGGAAATCGAGGATGGATTTAGCGCTCCGGAGCAGCAGGAGGTTGAATATTCCGAAATTATATTATCCGAGTCTCAGGTTGAAACCAAAAATGCTCTGGATGCATTGCTCGATGGTTCCGAGAAGGAACTGGCAGGTTTATCAGAGGATGATGATTTCCTGGGTATATTCAGGAACATTCAAGAATTCGGCCCGTCCGAAAAAGCTTATCTGGAAGATCTCATGGCGGCTGACGGGGAGCTGATCATTGAATTCGAGTCAATCGAGCTTTTGCTTGACATACTGCTGTCTGAAGATGAGCTCGGGAATTTCGATGAGAGTCTGCTGACACTGGATAACATGTTCGATAAGATGCTTGATTCTGAGCAGTTTCCCCTTCTGGTTTATCTGATTCAGGGGATGAAGAAATGTTATGCGGAGTTACAGAAAAAATCCGGGCCCCGTGCGGATAAGTTTAAAGACTCCCTGGCGAGGGTGGGGGACAGGATCAGGATTTCCCGCATAACCAATCTCCTGAATTCTTCGGAATGGCAGGATTTCGATGGCATACGGCTATACCTGGAAGAACTGGAATGGAAAAGCATGCCCTCGCTAATCTGGATGCTGGGCGAGCTCAACAATTTCCCGGCCAGGAAGATGGTGATCGAGGCCCTGATAAATAAGGGCAGGGACAGGATTGAGATTATAGGTAATGCAATTCATGATTCACGCTGGTATGTTGTTCGCAATGCGGTGTTGATTTTAGGTGAGATCGGAGACAACAAGGGACTGAGCTACATGCGCAAAGCGCTGGAGCATTTTGATGAACGCGTGCGCTGGGAAGCGGTGGTGGCGGTCGAAAAACTGGCCTCGAAATCCGATCTTAAAATACTGATTCCCTATTTGAAAGATGAATCAGAACGGATCCGGCACAAGGTTATTGAGATGTTTTCGCAGAATCGCTACGATCCGGCCTTTGAAGCTATCCAGGAGATCGTCAAGTCCAGCCAGTTTAACGGCATGGGCTTTGAAGAGCAGAAAAATCTTTTGAAAGCATTGGCCTTTACCGGCGGGGATAATGCACTACCTGTTCTCAAGAAGATAGTAAAGAAGAGGTCTTTCTTTTCAGCCAGGGCCTCTCAGAAGAAGAAAGAAGCAGCTGTTCTGGCTATCTCTCTGATAGAAACCGAGGATGCCTGGAAACTTATCGAAGAGGCCGCCAATAAAAAGAAGGGACCATTGGCAAATCTGGCCCAGCTCATCCTGGACAAGAAAGGGCGGGTCGCTGCAGATAGGAACACTGAGGGAGATTAATGACGCAACCAGAAGCAATAAACAGCGGCGTGCAATTGAGCGATGCTGAAAAGAGAGAGATTGCAAACCTGCAGGCTCTGGGACGGGATCTGGCCACCCAGCTTTATGTCTGCCTGAAGACCGCTTCATTCTATGATCCGCGTAACGATAATTTCAAGAAACAGATCTCAAAATTCCTGGATCTGCTGCATGTGGCCACCGACCATGAATCCCATCTATCCATAACCGATGTCGACGGGTATTTATTCCTGAATGACCAGAGGCTGAAGATCAAACTTGACGGGTACCTGGCGGCAAAATACCTGCAGAGCCAATTCGAGAACCTGGGCGTAGCCGGGATGGAATTTTCGGTCAAGACCGAACTTGAGGAATTGGAGAAGGCATTTTCTCAGGTGGTCAGATCTGATCTGAAGGTCAGAAACGCCGAGAACCTCAACGACTACTTCAGGGGACTGGAGATAAAAAACATCAAATTCATCCCCTCCCTGACCATTGATGATTGTCGCGATGATGATGACGACGAAAGCGAGCGCACCAGCGCAAAGAAGACATTCTTCCAGGCCCTGAGCGTGGTGCAGCAGGTTATGGGAGGTTTTGCCCAGCAGAAGAAGAGAAACACAAATTTTTTCAAAGCAAAAAGAGCCATACACGGGATCATCGATGAGATCATCAAGAACGAATCCTACATGCTCGAATTGACGGTTCTGCGCAACTATGATCAATATACCTACAAACATTCGGTTAACGTGAGCGTGTTTGCGGTCGCGCTGGGTATCCGACTGGGATTGAGCAAAGCCAGGCTGGCGGAACTGGGATTCGCCGCCCTTTTCCATGATTTCGGCAAGACCAGGATACCCATCGACCTCCTCAACAAGCCGGAAAGTTTCAACGCTTTGGATTGGTCCAAGATGCATGAGCATCCGATTTATGGCGCCAAGGCTCTGGCACAGGCTTTCCCCATGGACAGTCATACGGCCAGGGCCATGCTGGTGGCCTTTGAGCATCATAAGAATATTGACGGTACCGGATATCCGTATATAAACCGTGCCCGCCCGATGAATCTCTTTTCCAGAATTGTATCCATGTGTGATTATTTCGATGCCGTCACCTCCGGCAGGGTATACAGCAAGAAGCCCATGCCCCTGGACCAGGTTATAATGCAGATGATCAAGCAGGCCAAGGTCAAGTTCGATCCTTATTTGCTCAAAGTCCTGATCAATATCATCGGAATATACCCGGTCGGATCGCTTCTTCTGCTCGACACGGGCGAGCTGGCCCTGGTGGTAGCCAACAATATGAATGATATATTTCGCCCGGATGTCAGGATACTGGCCGATACCAGGGGCAAGAAAGAGCAGACACCCGTAGTGCAGTTGACCGAGTATGACCGGGAAAATGAAAAGTATGTTCGCAATGTTGTCCACCTGGTCGACCCGGAAAAGTATGGAATCGATATTTCCGAATATATCCTGGAAAGCTGAGCCGGATCCCCCGAGAACTTCCGGAAATCATTCTGCCTCCCTCAGAGATTGTCTTTCCTGTCCCGATCCAGCGGCGCATATCGGGCCCGAATCAGATTTTTGAAGTCCTGTCGTTTTCCTTATTTTACCCCTTGTTTCAGAGAGAAAATTTATTTGAAAAGCTAATTATTTTTGTTGATAAAGTCTTTAAACATTCTTAATTCTGCCTCTATGAAAATAGCCTTTTGGTCAGGATGTCCGCGCTAAGATTTTTAGAATAGAAAAAGAGATAAATGTACTTGATAAACTTTTAACAAAAGGAGTAGATGATGCCCGCAAAGAAAAAGGCTAAAAAGAAAACTGCGGCCAAAAAGAAAACAGCGAAAAAGAAAACCGCCAAGAAAAAAGTAGCCAAGAAGACGGCCAAGAAGCCGGCGGCCAAGAAAAAAACCGCCAAGAAGAAAACCGCGAAGAAGGCCGTTAAGAAGACTGCGAGCAAGCCGGCCAAGAAGAAAACGGCCAAGACGAAAAGCAAACGCAAACCGAATCCGGCTTTCATGAAGCCCATGACCCCCTCTCCTCAGCTGGCCGAGGTTGTGGGATCCAAGCCTCTTCCGAGAACAGAGGTTACCAAGAAGATCTGGAATTATATAAAGAAGAACAATCTGCAGGATGCCAAGAACAGGAGAAACATCAACGCCGATGAGAAACTCAAACCTATTTTTGGCGGTAAGAAGCAGGTCAGCATGTTCGAGATGACCAAGCTGGTCAACAAGCATCTAAAGGGCTGACCCGGGTCAGCAGATGAAAATAAAAATCCCATCCGTGAGGATGGGATTTTTTTTATTGTCTGACTTTTTCCACGCTCGTCATTCATGAATGAACCAGTCCGGCTCCAGCTTCTGGACAATCTGGGCGATTTCCTTATCGACAGCGCCCAGGGCTTCTCTTTCGATCAGGGCATCGATCGCGCGGTTTAAAATAACCATTTTATCGCGGACATGGATGATGGCGGGATAGTATTCATTGATGAAGAATGTCCTGAAGCGGTTTCTTTGAACTGCATCGTTCAGCATCTTATCGATAGCTTTTTCCAGCTCAGAGCCAGTCAGCTCGGTAAGACCTACCTTGGGCGACTGCAATGCCTCTACCGTTTTTTCGAGGCTGTTCCGGCACTGAAAGACCAGGTGCCAGTGCTGCACGAGACCCAGCGAGTTTATGACCATGACGTTAGTATGTATCATCTTACCGTTGGCTTCGACCGAAACGCCCTTAAGATCGGGGTAGAAATAATTGTCGGAGATAGCTCCGAAGGCTGCGATACCCCCCGCCATGGGGTCCTCAAGGATGTCATATATGGTGAAATAGGGTTTATGCTCGAAGCGGGCGTCATGAATAAGCATCAGTTCTTCCTCGGTGTAGTGAAAGCGTTCCCGCCATTTTTCCTCGGCCGAGATATCCTTTCGGGTCAAATAGGACTGGCTTGTCAGCATGCCCAGGGCCTGCCCGCCGCGCCATACTAGGGGAAGCACTCCCACGGCCCATTCGGCCGAGCCGCCGATCTCGCCGCACATGGAGTAGAGTCCGCGGCCGTCGGGAAAGCGCAGGTGTTCCTCGCCCAGCACCAGGGCGGGAAAGAGATCGCCGTCTTTATCGAATGGAGTGGCTATACCTGCGGCGTTGAATTTGTCCATGGGAGGTATGTGCCTGGATCTTTCCAGGAAATAGGCGCTGAAATCCTCGATCCTTTTCAGGCCGTACGATTTGGCTATAACCTCCGCCGCTTCCAGGGTGGACAGTTCCCTTGGATTGAACTCGTTGAAGCTTTTGCTTCCCATCCAGCGCTGAACATAGATATCCGGGAGATGTCTTTTGACCCCTGACTCGGTCAGGAACAGGGCCGTAAAAGACGAGTGGTCTCCCATAACTGACTTCGTGGTTCCATCGATCACGTCATTCCCCATGGAGAGCATGGTTACGCTGGGATGCAGTTTGAGGCCGTAATCCCGGCGATGTTCGTCTTTGCCGAATAGTGCTCCCACCGCGATGGTGGGATTGCCCCCGGCTTCCTTACCGGGTTTGACCCGGACACCTTCCGTGATGGAGCATTCAATAACTACTTCCTCGCCTCGTGGAAAGGCCTCTGTGGTAAGCTGAAGTACCTCGCCCATGATCTGTGCGGCGGTGCGGTCATTAGCGCGCTTAAGCTCATTCTTGAGCTCTCTGGTGCGCTTCTCCTCCGGGTATTTTTTCAACGACCCGAAACCGGTCAGGCCGACCGCAGCGGCCGAGAGCGCGGCCGATAAGATCACCGACTGCCTGAGCTGCCTGTTCCGTAAGGCGCCGAGGTTAGATTTGGTGAAGATGTCGTCACAGATTTTTGTAATCGAGCCCTCGATCAGGGAGATGTTGAATTGGTCCAGCACCCTGTGATGAAGCTGGTTAAATTCTATCAGGTAGTCATCATCAATGGCCATGGTGGTTTTGTCGCCCGTAAAGGACAGTCTTTGGTCCGCTATATTGTAGCGCAATTCATTGCTCATAGAGTCACCTTTTTATTTATTTTCCCATGCCTGTTTCTCTGATTGGTTATAACCTGTTTACATTTTCTAAAATAGTCCTTTAGTTTTTGCATGTCAACTGTTCTCTGATTGCCCATTAAGGAAAGGATAGTGGCATGGCAAAATCACTTGACAAATCAGGAAACGTCTATAGATTGAGGAGTATAGCATCAACATTAACCGCACACAGGGAAAAGATTGTGAATAAGCGCCACTTCGTTCTCACCATTTTCGTAATCTTTTTTATCGGTGCTAATAGCGCCAGCGCCCAGGATTTTCGAGAAGTGAGCTGGGGCATGAGCCCAGTTCAGGTCAAGGCAATCGAAGGAAAAACACCGGATATTGACAGCGAGGACCTCCGCAGTGAGGCTCTACACGGAAGAGTCATCATATATTACGACCAATACCTGTTGGGCATGGACTGCACATTGGGGTATATCTTTGTTGAGGGAAAGCTCATCAGAGCAAAATACGCGTTTGAAGAGGTTTACTGGAACAACGACTTTTGGATTGCTTCCTTTTATGAAGTGCAAGAGGCCCTGAAAAAAAAATATGGAAGCCCCACAGAGGAAGAAGTGATCGCACTCAAAGACCCGCCCTCATATTGTGATGGCCCTGGAGATGAAATGTACTACGGCCACAGTCATTACTACACAACCTGGGAAACGGAAACAACCAGAATCGTGCTCTTTTTATCTTCAGAGAATCGAGACCCCAGCTTCGGCATAGAGTACATAAGCAAAGAGCTTGAAGCCCTGGAAGCGAAAGCAAAGAAAGAGGATACCGAGGGGAAGCTGTAGCACAGAAAGACCGTAGCGGTACGGTTTCAAAACACGCTGCCCGCGGATGATGTCGTTCACAACCTGAGCGAACTTCTCCGCGGGCAATTTCATTAGAGAGCTATGTGTCAAGTAGACCAACCGGTTCAGAGACTACATAGATTTTCTCGCTTTTTTTGTTAGGGCTACAGGAGCCGGCCTCGCCTGGATTATATTTTAGGCCATTAATAACCGCTTTCCTTTCCCTTGTATGCCTAGGGGGGACCTAACGCCCTCCAACTGCACTTTCTGTCCCCGAATTAAATTACCACTACTACCATTAACATTAGCCCAGAGCAATCATAAACACAGACGCCCCCGTCTTCAATATAGCACCATGCACCCAGGTCGGCGGCGCCTTCATAATAGACTGGCAGCTCGCTCCACTCATTCGCTCCTTCCAGGCTGATATAGATGGACACAAGAGGCATATCGTCCACATCAATTTCGGGCACAGAATAGCAGTAATAATTAGATGGAATTGGATTGGTGGTTTTATAGACTATCCTTGTCCCAGGACCAGGCTCTCCAGGATCGCCCTTCTCTCCCTGTTCACCCTGTGGGCCTTCTGGCCCCATCGGCCCTTCACAAGCCGGCACAATGACCAGCAGTAAAAGCGAAAAGCACAGAACCAAACGTAGCATAGCTACTCCTTTGTTTAAAGGGTTTAGTGCTTGCCTTTGGGATCAAAAATGGCAAGCAGGAGTTTATATAACGGGATGCCGAGAATGCCAACAACTGCAGCAATCACTATGTAGGTGAGGATATTTTCAAGCATTTGGACCGTCCTTAATATAGATGAACTAGTTGATGATTTGATACATTGTTTTTCGAGATATTGAAGCGTTAATAGGTGTGTGCGTATAGTTGGCATGTCAAATCAATTAAGCAAAACCCCCGCCCTCGGCCGCTTCGATTTATTTATGAAACACTTGACAGTTTGATGTTTTTGATGAATTTTAGCGCTTTGAAGATCAACGTGCTGGATTTGAAATAAAAATCAAATTGGAGGATACAAATGAGTAGTTTCAGAATTCCGCAACCGAAGAATGAGCCGGTGTATTCCTATGCACCCGGTTCTCCCGAACGCGCGAAATTGAGAAAGGCGATCGCGGATTTGAAATCGAATCCGGCCGACATACCCATGGTGATCGGAGGCAAGGAAGTTCGAACCGAAAAAAAGGCCGAAATCAAGGCGCCTCATAAGCTCTCCCTGAAACTGGGCGAATATTCCAAAGGCTCCGCAGAGGAAGTCAAGTTGGCCATCAAGGCGGCCATGGATGCCAAGCAGAAGTGGGCCGATATGCCCTACCAGCACCGGCTGGGGATATTTCTTAAGGCGGCCGATCTGTTGGCCGGGCCGTACCGCTATATCATGAACGCCGCCACCATGCTGGCGCATTCCAAAAATGTCTTCCAGGCCGAGATCGACGGGGTCTGTGAGCTGGTTGACTTCTACCGTTATAATCCCTTCTACGCCCAGATGATTTATGATATGCAGCCGGGCAACGCCCCCATGATCTGGGACAGGATGGAATATCGTCCCCTGGAGGGCTTCGTCTTTGCGGTCACGCCGTTCAATTTTGTCTCCATCGGCGGAAACCTTCCGACCTCGCCCGCCATGATGGGCAATACCGTGGTCTGGAAGCCGGCTTCGACCGGGGTTTATACAGCCCATATCGTCATGCAGGTAATGAAGGAAGCCGGGTTGCCGGACGGAGTTATCAACATGGTTACCGCTCCGGGTGCGGCGATCGGCGAACTGGTGCTCAAAAGCAGGGATCTTGCCGGTGTTCATTTTACGGGATCCACTGCGGTTTTTCAGAATATGTGGAAAGTTGTCGGGGAGAATATCGCCAACTATAAATCCTACCCCAGGATTGTAGGGGAAACCGGCGGCAAGGACTTCGTCTTCGTGCATTCCTCGGCTGAGCCGTATGCCACCGCGACCGCTCTATTCCGGGGCGCCTATGAGTACCAGGGACAGAAATGTTCTGCAGTTTCCCGTGCCTATATTCCAAAATCACTCTGGCCCAAGATCAAAGAGATTATGGTCGGGTTCAGCAAAGAGGCGAAAATGGGTGATGTTGAAGATTTCAGCATGTTTATCAACGCAGTCATCGACAAGGGCGCCTTCGACAGCATTGTGGAATACATCGACTACGCCAAAGAATCCGATGAAGCCAATTTCATCTTCGGCGGCAATTATGACGATTCCAGGGGCTATTTTATCGAGCCGACCATGATCGAAACCGGCAATCCCCATTTCAAGCTGATGGAGGAGGAGATATTCGGCCCGGTCCTGACTGTTTATATCTATGATGATAATGCTTACGAAGAAACCTTGAAGCTCTGTGATGAGACCTCACCATACGCCCTGACCGGGGCTGTCTTTGCACGGGATCGTGAGGCGATTGTAAGAGCTGAGAAAGTCCTGACACATGCCGCCGGCAATTTCTATATCAACGACAAGCCCACCGGTGCGGTAGTGGGACAGCAGCCTTTTGGCGGCGCACGTGCCTCGGGTACCAACGACAAGGCCGGTTCGCTTCTGAACCTGATTCGCTGGTGTTCACCCCGCGCAATTAAGGAGAACTTCGTACCGCCGACTGATTATAAGTATCCGTTTATGGAAAAAGAGTAAACAATCTTGCTTTGATGCAAAAGCCCTGTCGAAAGATGGGGCTTTTTTAATTGACGTCGGATTCCAGTTAATTATTTTGTAAATGAACCACGTAGCCGGATGCTGAACATTGAATTCTATATTTTCTGCCGTTAAGGCTTTATTTAGAGCATTAATCTTCGCTCCTTGTATCTTCTTGTTCGTATCTTCTTATGGCTATTCAATTGATCTGGAGCTGATTTTTCTTGCAGAGGGAGAAAATCATTCCGAAAATTTAGGATTTTTTGTTCAATCGCCAGGCGACCTGGATCAGGATGGGTATTCAGAGGTGTTTGCAATGAATATATCCAGTGAAATCAAAGTCTTTAGGGGCGGAAATCCTGCAGATACTCTTCCGGAT
>Ga0116196_1000101_pt1 | contig 19338 bp, 11 predicted proteins | sample ZodSprso05mmetaG_FD_97002 | JGI IMG/M metagenome (GOLD analysis project Ga0116196, IMG submission 97002) | Hot spring sediment microbial communities from Zodletone spring, Oklahoma to study Microbial Dark Matter (Phase II) - Zodletone Spring... ... | reverse complement strand
TATTGCATCCGCTTTCGCCTCCAGTTCTCTTTTTCTGTCATCGATCCTGTCGAAATGATCCCTGAATTCCCGGATCCTGTCCAGGTGGACGGTGATGTCCGTGAAACCCATGACCTGTTCCTTTGACCAGCTGCCGCTGATGTCCGAGATCCCGGAAGAGATGGTGCGTTCCATTTCACTGACCCTGTTCTTATCTTTCTCGTTCTCCTCCACATTGAGCTTGTAGGCTTCCAGCATCTTCTTCAGGTAATCCACCTTGTCCGCCTCCGCCAGCAGGTCCTCATTGAACGAAATGTTGCCGATCTCCCTTTCCAGTTCATCCATTCCCTCCTCTTCCCCGGAACCCTCTTTGAGTTCGTTGATCCTTTTTCTGTATCTCTGCCATTCCTGCTCTAGAAGCTGAAGCTCTCCCGGTCCGTTTTCTGGATAGTCGGCCGCATCCGGTAATGCTTCCAGTTCTTTATCGGCTGTGGATATCCGGATGAAGCTCTCAAAGCATCGGAGGTAAATTTCCAGCCGGTCTCTTTCGCTCTTCCAGTCTGCCATCTGTCCGCGTTGCCGTGAGAGACCGGCCTGCTTCTCCGCAATCTCTTTCTTCAGTCGTTCGTATTCCGGTATGCCCGTCCTGATCTCAGAGATCCTTGCATGGATCTGATCAATCTCACCCAGGATGGAGGCCACGGTATGAACCCTTCCTCTTCTTTTATAAATATTATCAGCCTTCTCTGAGATCTTGCCTGCGATCTCACCTATCGACGTTTTTCCCAGTCCCAGCCCGATACTGAAGATCTTATCCTGCATGCCCGACTCGTCAAGCGAAGCGATGCCGGTCAGTTCATCCAGTGTAAAAGAATAGATATTGTTATAAAGGTCTTTATGTGCATGACCCAGTAACTGGTCCCACAGGCTTTGATTGCCTGACGGGCTTCCCTGCCAGGTCAACAGGATCTCCTCGTTCCCCTTGCGGTCAAAGATCACTTCCTCCCCGGAAGATAGCCTTGCCACGATCCTGCCGCCATGGTTGCCCCCGTACAATGGCGGCATGCGGTCAACATGCCATCTCGGATAACCGAACAACGTGAAACGGATAAATTTCAGCAGTGTCGATTTCCCGGCTTCATTGTTGCCGAGGATCACATTCACACCCCTGTCCAGCCCTTCGAGTGCGTAATCGGTGAAGATCCCAAAACCATCAATGTACAGATTTCTGATGATCATTTTGTGTCAATTAAGAGATGATCCAGCAGAAGCCATTTCGCCCTCTCGAGGATCTCCTTTTTCTCCCCGTCTGAAAGCGGATCCAACTCCCTTTTTGCATTCGGACTCACAAAATCTTCATCCACACTGTCAATGAGGGCCGAAAGCTTTGCTTCGTCTTCCCCGTATCCCTCGAGAAATTTCAGGATCTCGGCGGTAAAATCTGCTCCTTTTCTGATCTTATCCAGGTCAATATCGGGCCTGGTCCGGATCTCGATCCGGTCGATCAGGGTGAACCTTGTCTGATGGATCTGCCCTTCATTGAATTGTTCCGTTATCTGCTCCATTTCCCCGGGACGGTTTAACAGTGCATGCAGCGTTGTCCTCCCCCGGACGAGGACCCTGACGATGTAGCTGGATTGCTCGTTGTAGCCGTCGATCTGTGTGATGGCATCGTTGATCAGCAATGGGATCCTGTCGATCCGCTCTTCCCCGGAAAGATCAAGGAGGACCTCTTCAAACCGGATAGACTGGGTTTCAAGAAACTTGATGCCGGGCGGGCGATTTTCTTCAATTTCAACAAGCAGGCACCCCTTCGGTCCGGTCTCCCCGAAATCCCTGCCCTGAGGGTTACCGGGATAAGCAATGGCCGGATTCGCAGCATGCACAACCTGCCGTTTGTGAATGTGTCCCAGTGCCCAGTAATCAAAGCCTTTGTGTTCCACATCCTCAAGTGTAAAGGGGGCGTAATTTTTGTGCGGACCTGTCGCTCCGACCGATCCATGCAGCAACGCAATGGAGACCGGCGCCCGGTTTTTGGATATTGTATACCGTTTGGACAGATTTTCGTTCACCTCTTGAACAGCATAGCTAATCCCCTGTATGTCTGCCAGCAAATGTCCGTCTTTGCTAAAACCATACGTTTCGATTTCCCCGGACCCGAACCTGAAAACATGCCCGGGCATTTGCAGTCCCTCCATCCAGGAATCCAGCGGATCGTGGTTCCCGCAAATGAGATACGTCGCTATTCCATTTTCTGACAGCCGCTTCAACCCGGAAACAAATCCCAGCTGGGCTGCAAGACTCTGTATCTCACTGTCGAATATGTCGCCGGAGATCAGCAGGAAATCCACACGGTGTTTCAGGCACAGATCAATAATCCTCCTGTAGCTCTCAAAAGTTGCATTCCTGAGACGTTTCGCCAGGTCGGCGTTCCAGGTTGCCAGCCCCTTGAAAGGCGTATCCAGGTGCAGGTCAGCAGCATGTATAAACTTCACTTTGGCCATGCGAACTTGATTGGAATTCGAAGTTATGTTGCTATCGATCGGTTAATTTGAATATTTTTGGATAATTATTCCAATAATATCGGTTATTTTTAAAAATTCTCTCTAAAATTATCCCGGGTACCCCCTGGAAATTGCTTCTTATGAGGGTGGGGAAGATTGCAGGTGGGTGTTAAATATTTGAACTGCAAAGTTTCAGGTAACATCGGACCGATCTGACAGTGAAACTGTCAATTTTTCTTTCATTTTCTTAAACTGCGGGGTGTCCGCCCGGCGCTTTTCAACCGGTTCGCCAAAACTTTCATGGGCCAGGATCTGCACCGGGGGATGGCTGAATACCACGATTTCGTCGCCCAGGAAAAGGGCCTCATCAATGTCATGGGTCACGAAAATCACCGTACGCCGGTCCGCTTTCCAGATCTGCGTGAACCACCGTATCATATTTTTCTTCAGGGTAATGTCCAGCCCGCTCAGCGGTTCATCCATCAGGATGATATCAGAAGGGGCGGCAAAGGCACGGGCAATGGAAACCCGCTGACGCATGCCCCCGCTCAGCTGCGCGGGGTAATAATCAACAAATCCGTCGAGCTCGACAAGTTTGATGAGCTGTTCCGCCTGCTTTTTCCGTTCGAAGGCAGGCATGGACCTGCTCAGGACAAATTCAATATTCCCCCTCACCGTCTTCCATGGCAACAAACGGGGATCCTGGAAAATATAAGAAAACAACTTGTCCTCAAAACCAATGAGACTGCCGCTGTCCGGGAGGATCGTTTTTCCAATCAAATTCAGCAGGGTGGTTTTCCCGCATCCCGACGGTCCCAAAATGCATGTGATCCGGTCCTCCGGGAAGGTGATGTGAAAGTCCCTGAAGAGGGTCACTCCGTTGAATTTCTTATTCAGATTCCTGATTTGCAGACCCATGATCAAACTTTCCAGACAACAATTTTACGTTCTCCCAGGCGTATCAGTTTTTCAAAACCGTAACTTATCAGCACGGCGATCAGGGTCCAGGCGATGAGCGCATCCACATTCAGAAAAGTCTGGGCTTCCTGCATCCTTGTGCCAATGCCGTAATAAGGCTGACTGAGCACTTCCCCGATGATGATCGCCCGCCATCCGATTCCCATGGCGCTTGATGCTCCGCTTATGATAAACGGGATAATGGCCGGTATATATACCTCGCTGATGATCCTGCCGGCGGGCACCCTGTACAGGCGGGCCATTTCCGTAAGTTCCGGATCCACACTCCGGATGCCGTCGCTCACATTGGTACAGATAAAGGGGAACATGGTGAGCATGGCGATGAAAACAGGAACGGCATTGGGACTGAACCAGATGAGTGCCAGAAGAATGAGGGAGATCACAGGCACAGAGCGGATGGTGACCAGAAACGGGGTTATAAATGCATTGAATCCGGGACTGATACCAGCCAGTATTCCCACTGCCATCCCCAGCATGCCTGATATGATAAATCCGGTGATCCCGCGCAGGATGGTTGTCCCGGCGGCCGCGATGAAACCGGCATCGGTGAAAAGCTTTACGACCGTGACGAGCGTATCCTCGGGATGCGGAAGAATTAAGGCAGAATCAAGGAACAGGGCCAGGATCTTCCAGATCAACAGCATCACGATGATCGCTGCAAAACTGATGTACTGCTTTTTAGTAAATGAAATCTTCATCGGGCAATTTCCCTCCAATGATATCAGGATTCATGTGATAAAAGATCTCCAGGTACTCCGCGATCTGTGATCGAATACTGCCGGCCCTGACAAAATCCAGATTCGACCTGGGGATGGACTGCAAGGCCACTTCCTCATCGGGCAGGATATTGTACTTCACGATGAGCGCCGCCGCGCTGTCGGGATTCTGGTTGACCCACCGGGATGATCTTTCATAGGCTGAGATCAGCTGCTCCGCCTGTTGCGGGTGCTTCAGCATTTCCGTGCTGCCCAGAAAGGCCGTCTGGGCCATGGGGATACCCTGCGCCCTGTCCCATTCAAGGTTCAGATCGAAGATGGCCCGTATATTTTTATTTTTTTGCATCACCAGGCTCACCAGGGGCTCGGATATCACCGCAAGTTCTGCCCGTCCGGCAGCAACAGCATTCGCCAGGTCAATGTGGGTGGGAAAACTGTAATCAAGTGTGATGTCTGTATCGGGACTGATCCCATTTTGTCCGAGCAGGTAGCGGAAAACCACATCGGGTGTCATCCCCCTGGCCATCGCATATATCCTTTTATTTCTGAGGTCATCCCACCGGGTAATGGTTGTATCGCTTCCAAACAGGTACAGCGTACCCCACACCGGAATTGCGATCAACCTGTAATCCAACCCCTTGTTATACAATATGGCAGCCATGGTGGTGGGAAGGATGGCATAATCGGCACTTCCGTCCAGCATCATTTTCCGGACCTGCATGGGCTCGTTCAGGATCTCTATCTTCATATCCGGATGACCGGCCCTGCTGATGCTGTCAATCAGCCGGATCATCCCCATGGAGGAAGGTCCCTTCAGCGTGGCGATCGTACAGGTTGTACCAGCGCCGGTATGTTTTGCAGGATTACCGCAGCCCAAGAGGAAACACAGGAAAAACAGAAGCAAGATGCTGCGCATGGTTCCAAAACTTTGAGCAAAAATATCTAATTCATGGAATTTAGGGCATGATTCATTCAATTCAATTTTATTGTTAACAAAATAACACTACTTTTGTGGAGCGATTCACAATTGGAACCGCACATGTACTGAGATTCGGAATTTTATTCTTAATCAAGGTTTTATTAAGTGTTCACATCTAATCCAGAGGTATTCTGATGGAAAAGAGAAAATGTAAGTTTTACCCCGGGGCAGCCATGTGCCTGCTCGGGTTCTCATTGGCCGTATACGGTCAGGATTCGGTCTCCCTTTTTGCAGACCCCATTCCTTTGGGCGAAGTGGTGGTCTCCAGTCTCAGGATCGACAGGGAAGTAAGAAATATTCCGGCCTCGATGGTTGTGGTGAAACCCCATGACTACCAGAAGCAATCGGCGCTTTCCCTTTCCAGCGCCCTGGACAAGGAGCCCGGTATCACCGCAGGCGGTGACGGGATATGGGCCACCAACATCAACATCCGCGGTATTGGCGAAAACCGCCTGGTTTCCCTCATTGACGGCAACAGGGTGGAGACAGCCACCGATCTGACCGCTTCTCTGAGCATGGTGGATATCAATGATATCGAACGCGTCGAGATCATCAAGGGAGCGCAATCATCACTCTACGGAACCGGGGCAATGGGAGGGATCATCAACATCATCACCAAAGACGGTCATTTTGCCGATAAACCTTACCTGTCGGGTAACATCATTTCGGGCTTTGCTTCGGCCAACACCCTTTTTTCCAATCACGCGGCCATCCAGGCAGGCTCCGGGAAATGGTATCTCAGGGTGAGCGGAACCCGCAGCGATGCGGATGACATACGCACCCCGGAAGGCGATTTGCCCAACAGCCAGTATACCATGAACAACGCCGCTGCCAGGGTCGGCCTAAGACCCTTTGCCAATCATGTATTAAAAATACAGTACCAGCGCAACTGGTCTGCCGATGTGGGCATTCCGGGAGGAGATGCCTTCCCCGGTCCGGCCGAAGCCACCTATACGGATATCAGCAGGGACCTGCTTTCCGCAAGCTATGAAATCAATAACCTCACAGAGAGACTGTCCTCCATCCAACTGAACTACTTCACGCAGTACATCTTCCGGGATGTATCCATGGTGCCGAACACGGTGTCGGAATCCATCCTGCCCAACGGGAACATCCAGCGCACCACGCCCGAACTGATCACCCCTGCCGGGATGCACCTGACCAGTGGGGTGCAATTGCAGAGCACCTGGGATTTGTCCGAAAGCAATACCCTCATTGCGGGAATTGATGTCTGGGGACGCAATCTCAAAACTGAACGTGAAAAATACATCAAGGTCGAGGTGTTGAATCCCGACAACGAAATTATCCTTACCAATCAGCTGGAGCGCGGAGAGACACCCATTCCCCTGTCAGGCTTTTACAGTTCGGGAATCTTCCTGCAGGATGAAATCCACCTGTTGAACGACCGGCTCACCCTCGTTGCAGGCGGACGGCTGGATGAAATCCGGGTGAATAACGAACAGGGGCTTGATGTGGACTATCTGGTCGTGAACGGCACCCGGAATGATGCTCCGCCCACCCAGCGGGTGACCTTTGAGGAGAACAGCGAAAGAAGCCTTTCCTGGAGTGCCAGTGCGGGCATGCTGTATCAATTGCACCGGGATATCAATGCCTCCCTGAACGTGGCGCGTTCATTCAGATCACCTTCACTGGAAGAACGTTTTAAATACATTGACCTGGGCAACTTTGTCCGGCTGGGCGATCCATCCCTGGAACCGGAAAAAGGCTTTTCCGCAGACCTGGGAGTGAGGATCTGGAACCCCGGGTTCACTTTCCAGTCATCCCTGTTCGTGAACCGGATCACGGATATGATCGTGGAAAGCCCGGGAGAATTCATCTATACCCTCGCCTCGGGATCCGATCCGGACACCATCCCGGCACTGGTCAATTCAAACGTGGCCCAAGCCCTGCTCTACGGCTGGGACATTCATTTCGAGTACCATGTTTACAATAATTTGGTGCTTCTCGGATCGGGATCCTATGTGCGCGGGAAAGATACCGGTGCCGGCAAAGATCTCCCCATGATCCCTCCCCTGAACGGACGGGCAGGGATCCGTTACACGAACCCGAAAGCAGGATCGGTCGAGCTGATCCTGCGCGGCGCGGCAAAACAGGATAAAATCGCCGAAGGGGAAACCGAAACCGGCGGGTACCTCCGCCTGGATGTGTCCCTGAGCACGAAAGAGTTCAACCTGGCCGTCGCCCGGCTGCAGGTGTTCCTGGGCATCGACAACATCACGAACACGAGCTATACAAACCACCTCTCGACCAACAGGGGGGCCATCAGCATCGAGCCCGGGCGTAATATTTTCGTGCGTCTTAAGGTGGGATTTTAGCCACCCAGCATCTTGATGTCTTGCCGGATAAACTCTTCCAGTTCTTTGACGGTTGATAGCAGGACTTGATGCAGAGACGTTAATGAATCTTTTTCTTACGCGGGTTTATTGTTCATTCTTTCGTTTGTATCCTATTCGTTTTCGGTTCTTTTGATCCATTTCCCGCTCTCTGGCTTGCCTAAGTTGTTTCATATATTCAAAGATCACCGGGATCTGATTGTTATGTTCTGCTATTTTATGTTCCATCTTCTCCAATCTAAGAATTATATCTTTGTTAGAATCCAACAACTCACGCATCCTGGTGAAGATTCTTACTATTTGAATATTCACCTGAATCGCTCTTTCACTGTTAAGCACACTGGCCAGCATAATCACACCATATTCAGAAAAAGCAAATGGAATTATTCTGAGCCCCATTATTTCTCTATTGGAGGTGCCAAATTGGCACCTCCAATTATCCAATTCTTCCTTTGTGAGTTCTAACATGAAGTCTTCAGGAAACCGGCTTGGATTTCTTCTGACAGCTCTTTTTAACTGTTTGGTTTCTACTTCGTAAAGATCAGCCAGATCCCGATCCAAAATCACCTTTTTACCCCTGATCAGGTAGATCTTATTCATGATCACCTCATCCGGGATCATTATTTCAGAGCTTTTCTTTGCCACTAAATTGTTTCCTTTAATAATTGACTCTCCTTGCAGCCAGACGCGAAAAACCTTCAACCCGGCAGCCAACGTACTCGGGGGAGTCAACAGTTATTCATGGTCGGTTTACGATTAATGTCCTGACCGAAGTTCGGATCAGCGCATCGGCTGGATGATCGGTCTGTGGTGAGTTCAACGCCCAGGACAACCGGAAATAATTTTGCATTTTCCCCAGATTACATGTGTATGATCAAAGTAAATATTGCATCAGCATCCAGTAATTGTATTCCTTTTGCAGAAATCATTTAATGATCCATGACTTTATTCAGCGGATGAAATCCATTTATTAATTTCTGCAAATCTGCTCCAATCCCCTGTAATTTTCAATTTTTAATCTGCCACCTCATATCAGAACTTTGCTGTAGCTGGTGTCCGACTGAATCGATGATAAAGCAGAAGCAATTCCGTAATCAGATATTCGGATATAAACAAATGTATTTGTATACCTTGATGCTTATTACAATAAAGAACTGGATAAAAATTCTTCGAATCTTATCAGTCCTGGCAACTTTGATTATTTGCGTACTGATATTCGAGGAAATAGAGTTTGATGACTCCCTGGAGAATTGGGTACCTGAACACTCAACTTTGATTGAAGATTACAAGTCCTTCCTGGAAGAATTTCAAACGGACGCCAGCATCATTATCTCTATTGTCGAAGATCCATCATCCAACCAGAGGGTATTTTTAAACAACCTTGACAGCCTGGTGGAAAAACTGAAAAAACTGGAACATGTCCTGAATGTCGGTGTCTGGCCTCCTCCTTTTTTAAGTTATGAGAAAAAGCCAGTTGATAGTATTCACTCTTATTATCTCACATACCTTCCACCTTCCCATTTAAATCCAAACAGACCTGAACTGGTTCAGCAAATTACGGAATTGCTCCAGGTTACGGGATTGGAATTTCATATCGCAGGAACAGGGGTCATTTATAAGGCAATTAACGATATGACGCGAACTGCAACAAAACATTCTTTGATCATTGGAATAGCCCTGCTTATTGTGCTTATGGTATTAATAATAAGAAATGCACGGATCATATTAAAAACCATTTTTATCGCTATTGGAAGTATCTCATTCTTATTTATCCTTGCATGGTACATGAACATAAAGTTTAATACCATAATGGCAACCCTGCCAATCTTGATATTATTTTACAGTACTTCTACATCAGTACATATCTACAATCATCATGGCGACCTTGGAAAGATTCTAAAGCCTGCAGTTCTTTCTGTGTTGACAACATGTGCAAGTTTTTCTCCATTTCTTCTAGATTCATCCCGCCTCCTGAGAGATTTTGGCATAGCTGCTATCACAGGTCTTCTGGGGGGCATATTCTGGACTATTGTTTTTTATTACCCCAGGATAGATCCCCCTGAAAAGGAAATGCCCATTACAAGATATCTTGATTGTGTTCCAAGATATTGGAATAAACATTTATTGTTTTATGCAGTAATCTTTTCATTGGCTTTAATTCCCGGGATAGTGCGGATCCGATCCGAAATAGATGTCTTTAAGGTCCTTCCCTCCAGTAACAAAGCAGTTAAAGATTACAAATTCATTGAAAATAATGTCGGGCCCATAATGCCTGTAGAATACCAGGTGAATATAAGGGCTACTGAGAAAAAGACTTTGCAGCTTTGGATAGATGATGTGGTTGAACTTGATGAAGTGGGTGCCAGCATAAGCTATCTGTCATTCCCTTCTTGGCTGAATATTGAGCATTTAGGTTTTGTTTCTGGGAACGGGGAGATTGGGAGGATTGTTTTTTATGTCCGGGAACTGACAACCAAAGAGGGAAAAGATCTGGTTTTCAAAATAGGCCAGCTTGCTGATGACCTGTTTTCAGGAGAACAGGAGATTCCCAGACCAACGGGTTATGCTTCACTGTATGTTTCTGTATCAGACCATCTGGCAACATCCTTCAGGAACAGTCTTTTAATGGCCTTTTCGTTCGTCTTCCTGATCCTTTTTATTTATTTACGCAATATAAGGTTATTCCTTGCCGCAATATTTCCTAACCTGGTTCCTATCCTGATGCTACTTGGGATTATGGGCTGGTTCCGTATTCCGCTGGATATGGTGACTTTTCCAACAGGATGTCTTGTTTTGGGCATCATTGTGGATGATACCATTCATATGCTCTATTGGTACCGGAAATTTGAAAATGTTTATACTGCATTTGCAGAAGGCGGCCCCGGTATAATAGTTACCTCAATCATCTTTATTGCCGGTTTTTCCGTATTTCTTTTTTCGGATGCAAATCCGGTAAAACTCTTCGGGGTTTTGACGATCACCACTATGATTGCTGCATTGTATGGGGATATTATAATCCTTCCATTAATCCTGCAAAGCAAAAGACTTTTTTCTAAGAAACAGAATAAACAGAATTCCAATGAAATTCCATCAAATCATAAAATCTGAGATCCCTCTGGCGAAAGTGCCCTGCAGGAATCTCGCGGAAATGATTTTCAGAAAGCTGGATCATAGGAATGAAGATTGTGATGTGATACTGAGTCATGATAACACCAATTTACTTAAGATTTCCCTGCCACAATTCCGGTCCATTCTGCTGAATCTTTATATTGCCTTCAGAAATAAGGGCATTAATATTGGAGATACCATCCTGGTTGTAAGTATGTCTGGCAACAATGAATGCTACCTATCCATTCTTTTCGCTGCATTATCATCATTTGGTGTCCGGGTATTTCTCCCAATGTTTGTGGAGAGTTCCGAACTGGATAGCTGGCTTGAAATAACCAATAGCCGAGGGATTATATTTCCTGAGCAGGAAATATCCTTACTGAATCATCATGAAAAAGAAAAGAAACTGGTAAAGGAAATCAGAGCTTCCGCTAAACGGCAAAAAATACCTCTATTTGACACTTTTGCAGATTTTAAGATTCACGAATTGATCAGTGAGACAGATCATCTGATCAATCCAAATATGTCCCAATTAGCGGGGGAAATCATGCATCTGACAGATTTAGATACGGATGCACTTATCATAACCACATCGGGGTCATCAGGAAAATCACAGTTGGTTTATTATAATCAGGGGGCCTTCATTCGGAATTGCGTCAGCTGGCAATGCGCTGGCTTCTTTAAAAAGGAAATACTGGGAGGAAGAGGATTTACTCCTTTGTTTACCCATACGATAGGTATTCGTATTTTTTTTAATGCCATCTGGTGTGGAAGTCCCGTATGTCTGATCAATACAGATTGGTTTATTGAAAAACCGGAACGGGTCAGGTATTTGTTGATGCAAATGAAACCTGAAAACCTGACCGGAGGTCCGGCAATTTTTAAATTACTTCTTGAACTAATGCGGACTTTCCCTGAATTAAAATCAGAATTAAAACCTTATCTGAAAACCATTATTTCAACAGGTGCGCAAATAAATCCCGAAGTCGTTTCCGATATAGAATCAACCTTTAACATTCACGTTAATAATGCCTTTGGGACCACTGAAACGCAACAGGTATTAAACACCTTACTTATCCGGAGTGATGAACAAATGGGGAATACCAGCATGGGAGCTCCTCTACCCGGTGTTAAAATAGCCCTTGAGAAATTCGATGTGGATCATTTGTACCGCCTGTATGTTAAGTCGCCTTTTGGTTGTAAATGCATTCTTTCAGAGGGAAGACTGAAAAAAGGCAGTGCCGGCTATTTCCGAACGGGTGACATTGTCCGTTTCGAAAACAAAAAACTAATTTATGCAGGACGTGAAAGTTCTGATTTTTTTAAGGACGGCTTCGGGGTCAAGATCCCAATCGCAACAGTCAGGGATTATTATAAGAAAGTTGCCCTGGATTGTGACCACCTTGAATTTTTCCCAATTTCCAGTGAACCCGGCCTTGCAGTGCTTATTTTCACAGGAAGTCCCAGGGAAATCTCATATTATACTAATATCTTAGAACAAACAAATGATGAGCTTTTCCGATGTATCGATCCTTTCGCTTACCGGCATTATACCATCCGGAGATTTGCTCTGGTAGATGAAGCTGCTCCATGTACCGCAAAAGGGAATATTTCCCACCACCAGATTAACCTGAAGAATGTAGAATTGATTGCAGACCTGGTCAGTGTGTTTCCACGACGGGATATTATCCGTAAATTGAAATACAAAGTGGACAGCCTTGATCCTTTCACCCTTCATTTAAATCCTTATATAGGCAACATGCTTCACGAACTTAGGATGGATTATATCTATCATCGAAGTTACAAGGATTCTCTCTTTACATTCAAGGAACAAAAGGAACTCGAAATACTGGATATGACAGGAGGTTTTGGGACCAACCTTCTGGGGCACAATCATAAGGAATTGACAGAAGCGGTCATCGATTTCATTCAAACCGGAAAAGTAAGTTTATCCAACCAGGGAAGTATTCAAAACCATTCAGGAATGCTGGCAGACAAACTTAATGGTGTAGTCGGGAATATTACGAATAGACAATATCATGTCTGTCTTGGATCCACCGGAGCAGAAATTACTGAAATGGCGCTGCATCATGCGTGCTTTCAATGGCGCCGTCAACTTGAAAAAATACATGTGCAGCAATCCCAGTTGTATGGTAATGAAGCAAGTGATATGATCAGGCAGACATGGGAAAAGAACCAGGAAAAAATTAAAAATACCAGGCTTTTTGTTATTGTTTCAAATGATTGTTTTCATGGCCATACCAGTGCAGCAAGATCTCTGCTCGCCAGGAGTGAAAAGAGAGACAGCTTCTCAAATATTCTGCCAATATCTCCTATTTATATCGATGATCGAAAACCAGATTGGAAGAGTGATCTGTTGGATGATGAACAAACAGCATTCCTGGATCTCCAGCGGGTTGTATATAGAAATAAGGAATATGCCATTGAATCCTTCAGGGTAAACACCATCATAGCATCCCTTTTTGAGCCGATCCATGGAGAAGGCGGGATCAGATCACTTGATCCTGATTTTCTACGGTATTTTTCGGAAAGGGAATATCCCCTGATCCTGGATGAAATACAGTGCGGGCTTGGCCGGTCAGGATCTTTTCTGGCGTCGGAGGGGATTCATGCAAAATATTATCTCTTCGCCAAAGCCCTCGGGGGAGGAATTGAAAAAATAGGTGCCCTTCTAATCGAATCTTCCTGTTACCAGTCAAACTTTGATAAATTCTACTCCTCTACTTTCGCTAACGGAGAACTGGCAGCTACGGTAGCATTAAAGGTTTTGGAAATAGTTCATAAAGATAATATCTCCGGAAAAGCGTGGTGCGCCGGAAACAAGATACGACATAAACTTGAAGAGATTCGCTTAGAATTCCCGGATGTCATAAAAGCAATAACAGGTCGGGGCTTGATGCAGGGTCTCTGTTTCAATGATAATATAATGTCCGATACCATTGTGCCACGGTTGCTTTTTCAAAACAAGATGCTCGGCTACCTTTTCGCATCCTACTTGCTGTATTACCATAATATCCGCATTTTACCCTCCCTGGTCGCTTCAAATGTTCTCAGGATCGAACCATCTGCATATATTTCCGACAATGAAATTGACAGATTCATTCTTGCCATCAAAGACCTGGTGCATCTCATTCATCATAAGAAGTACTATCAGCTTTTTAAACACCTGATGGAAGAGGATCGATTTCCTGAGCCGGTAAGGAGGGAAATGAAAATAAATCATTTCTATCAATACCTGGATAAGCCAGCACCCGGATCAGTGCAGGTGACTTTTATCTGTCATTTCGCTTATCCTGTGGATGAATTGCGAGCTTTTGAAAAAGATTTTCAGCATGCTTCTGATACCGGTCTCAGAATTCTGTTCAAGCGGATGCAAAAGCTGTTGGAAATGAATCCCGTAACAATATTTCAGAAGAATATTGTTAACCAGCGTATCCATTTTACCTGTATGGCTATTCCGTTAGATTCAGCAGAACTGGAGCGTATGCACCGGGGTGGTAACCGGAGAGAGGTAGTTAACAAAATACAAAAGGCAGTGGATATGGCCGCACTGAACGGTTCCAGGGTTATTAGTCTCGGAGGCTATACATCCATACTCTCAAATAGCGGATTGGCTTTGACCTCACCGAAAAATGTGAAAGTCATTACTGGCAATACACTAACCGTGGCATCGGGTTTAAAGAGGCTGTTTGAAGCACTTAAAAAAAGGGAATGGTATTACAGGAGAGGAGTAATTGCAGTTGTTGGTTCTCCAGGGAATATCGGTTCCATTCTGGCTACCAGGTTAATTCAGAGGCCAGATCTGTTTTCAGAAGTTATCCTGGTTGGAAGAAGCATTAATCAACTGAATCAATTTTATGAATATCTTGAAAAAGAGAAAATCATCCCTGACGGTTTATCCGTTAAAAGGGAAACAGACCTGAGAAGCCTGATCCAATGCGATGTCATTGTAAATTCGACCAATACCAATGATCCCATTATTTTTCCTCATCATATCAAGAAAGATGGGAAAGTCCTCATAGTGGATAATTCCGTTCCGTCCGGCCTGTCTTCTGAGGTGACCAGGATGAACAATGTGATCAATCTGCCTTTTGCTTCCTACGTTGAATTGCCTTTTGATCCTGACTTTGTGATCAGTACATACACCCCACCTGGAACGGCATTCTGCTGCGCGGCAGAGGCAATCCTGTGCGGTCTTGAAGAAATAAGTATCCCGTTAATTGGGAAAATCAGCTCAGAAGCAGTGGACAAAATAACTGCCCTTGCAGAAAAACACAGGTTTTTCCCACGAATGGGAGGAATAGTGAGTTATAAATCAAAAAAAAATGAAATACCTGTATAACTTCGGGATCACTCAGGATGATGTGCAGACGGAAAGAAAAGCTCTGGACATAAAGGATGGAGACCATTTAATCTGTATTGCAAGTGCCGGTGAAGTTCCTTTAAATCTGCTTTCATGTTCCGACGTCCATATAAATGCAGTTGATATATCACAATCACAGTTGCATTTATCAAGGCTTAAAATGGCAGCAGCAATACATTTTGAACCCGAGGAAGCAGCACGATTTATTGGTTATTTCCCATGCCGGGGTTCGGAAAGAATGAGATTATTCCGACACATTGCCCGGAATTTCACAAGAGAAGAGAGCTATTTCTGGCGTGAGCATTCCCGTTTATTTGTGAAGGGTCCGATTCACCTTGGCCGTTTTGAAAGATATCTTTCTATGTTTAATTGGTTAGGCCTAAGAATATTAGGCAAAAGAAAGGTGCGGGAGCTTCTCGATTTCGAAAATGTAGAGGCACAGAGGGATTATTTTGATCAACATATTGATTCAAAAAACATACGATTCATTTTCAATCTGGCTTTTCATCCGAAAATCTATAAGAACCGGGGGATGGATGCACAAGGTTTGAGATTTAGCGGAGAGCGAAATATTGCTGCATTCTTTTTCGGTCGGTTCAGAAGCTTCTGTACTTCAACACTTGCCAGGGAAAATTACTTTCTGCAATTATCACTATTCAACAGAATTCTCTTCAAGGAGGCCCTGCCCGAGTATCTTATGGAACCGGGTATTCATCTCCTGAGAGCAAGAAAGGACCAGCTAACATTTAATAAGGATGATATTTCCGAACATATTCTTAAATATCCGGAGGGTTACTTTAATAAATATGCCCTTTCCAATATCGGGGACTGGATCTCGAAGGAAGAATATTTCAATCTTATGAGAAACATTGGAGACAAAGCGCCGGGCGAATCAAAAATATTGCTCAGGTATATACACTATCCGCATTCGCTGCCTGAGAATTTGAGAGATACGATACACGTGAATTCCAGTGTGGCAGATGTTCTGGAATCCATGGATCGCTATCCGTTTTACAGCCTTATTCCTATGTATATTCAAAGAACTTCCGGAAATAATGAAGGACCCAGGAATATTTGAGCTCAAGGAAATCGATACACGATGGAATGAGCATATGCTGAACATTGTGCAGGATTCGCCCATTGAAAGTAACGGTTTAAAGATTTTTTTTGATCGCCATCCAGATATATTCTTCCTTCCTTCATTAATGTCAGAAAAACTACGCTGCTGTGGCTTTTTTCTGAGAAATAAGCTAGAGGGATTTGCTATGATGCTTAACCGCAAAGTTTTTGTTAATGGAGATATAAAATTGGTGCCATACTTTGGGTATCTCGTTGTGAGCCGAAACGCACGCGGCAGGGGATTTTTATATAAAATGTCCGACTTTTTCTTCGATGAGTATTCCCATCCGGCCAGTGTTGGATATTTTATTGTGATGCATGGGAACACCGCGGCAATAAGATTGCTGAACCGGTTTCATCCGAAATATCCCAGAGTGCCATATTCAAAATTAATTGGATACTGGAAGGTTCATAATAGATTGTTATTTTTTAGTTGCAGGAAAAACTCAAAATACAGGTTACGAAAAGCACAACTTCCGGATACTGAGCGTATCGTTAAATTGCTTCAGGATGAAAACAGGAACAGGCTTTTCGGTTCTGTCGTGACCAAAGAAGCCATCATCCGTTATACCAAATTTTTGCCAGGATTTGATGTAAGTAACTTTTACCTTGCTGAACAGGAGAATGAAATAGTAGGTGTTTGCTGCGCATGGGATATGTCTGCGGTAAAGACGAACCGTGTTGTCGAATACAACAGGAAATTAAGAATAATACGTTTTGCATTCAATGGCCTGGCAGTATTGCTGAGGTATCCACCATTACCACCCAAGGGAGAGCCATTTCGTAATGTAACAATCACTGATTATGCTGTAAAAAACCGGGATCCGGCGATATTGAAAACTCTTTTAGACAGAATCCATAATGATTACAGGAAGAAAAAATATCATATCATGATTTTTGGTCATGCATTGAATGATCCATTGGGGAAAGCAGCAGACTATATATTTTCTGTCCCGGTTATTTCTGATATTCATGTTTTTTCCGGTTTAAAAGAAACCACAGAAGATTTTGAAAGCAAAGATTACCCATGGATCGAGATGCTGTTATTATGATAGATGAAGCTATAATAATATGTTAGATTGATGCTGCCCGAAAAAGAAGATTTTACGGAATTCTGCAGCCCCGGAGTTAAAATAATGGAGCAAAGGGCCACCCTTACGGACAAGGTATCCCTGAGGATCATCTCATTTCATCCGCCATTAGAGAGGTATCGAATGCCCGTCATTATGATTCCCGGACTTGTTTCGGTCATGCTTTCATTCAAATACTTATTGTTGGAATTAACCTCATGTTTTGTAGTCCATTATGTGGAAACACGGGAGAAATCCTCTTCTTTGACACCCGACGATGCTGACTTCAGTATTTCACAGATTGGAAAAGACATCATAGAGGTACTGTCTGATCTGGATGTAAAAGACAAACAATATATCCTTTTTGGAGCAAGCCTTTGTGCCACAGCCATTATTGATTGTTACAGGAACTTAAAAGTGATGCCGTTTTGTATGGTACTTATTGAGCCTAATGCATCATTTGACTACCCGAAGTGGAGCCTATTGTTAATTCGTTTCTCCGGGAAAATTGACATTCTGATGGCCTTGATGCGAAAACCGTTGAAATTAAAAGAGCGAAACAGTGCCGCATTAAAAAGAATTGCAAAATGGTACATCAAAAATCTCAGGGTAAATAAGAAGGAGGATTTTGAAATGTACAGAATAAGTTCCAGGGCTATTGATGCAGCCAATCCCGGTAAGCTGAAAAAAACTGTACTATCTATTTATCCCTATAAAATATGGAGCAATTTAAAATATGTACATACCCCAATTTTACTCGTTACTGCATCAAAGGATAAGTTTCACCGGCATGATGATCTGCTCAAAATGAGTTCACTATTGGAAAATTGCACCTACTTGGACCTTGAATCTCATAAAAGAACCAATGGAGCGGAATTCGTATATCATTTTCGGGCATTCTTAGATAACCTTATCACCGGTAACCCATGGTCGGATAAATGTATTTAGCGCAACTGAGCAGAACCAATAAGGATGCTGGATGAAATGAAAACTGCAGGCGGGTCTGTTGGTCTGTGGCGGATTTACCGGTCTGTGGTGAGTTCAACACCCAGGATCAGGATATCATCGATCTGCTCCCGGCCCGCCCGCCATATTTCAATTTCCTCCCTCAGAATGGATTGCTGTTCCTTCATGGGCCTGAGACGGATCTCTTCGAGCAATTTTTTAAACCGCACGGTTTTGAATGTTTTCCTGTCCAGTCCCCCGATCTGGTCCACATACCCGTCAGTGAACAGGTAAATGATGTCCTTTTCCCTGAACGGGATTTCCTGGTTGCTGAAAGGTGTCATTTCCTCCTCGTAGATGCCTACGGGCATCCGGTCGCCCTTGATCACAGTGAGCTCTCCCCCGCTGAACAGGTACATCGGCCGGAATGCCCCTGAGAATTGCACCAGGTGTCTCTGGAAATCGACCACGCATACCGCCATTTCCATACCCTCCCTGGCCTCATCCCTCTTTCCGGTCTGACCGAGGGCTGTGATAACCAGTTCCCGGAGTTCATCCAATATGCTTGCTGCCCGCGGAGGATCCATTTTACCGACGATCTCGTTCAGAAAGGTTATCCCCAGGATGCTCATGAAAGCCCCCGGCACCCCATGCCCGGTGCAATCTGCCACGGCAAGGATCAGCCGGTCGCCCTGCTTCGACACCCAGTAAAAATCCCCGCTGACAATGTCCTTTGGTTTGTTCAGGACGAAATAGGATGGCAGGATCCTGTCCAGTCCCTCCGGGGAAGGCATCAGGGCATTCTGGATCCGGGTTGCATATTGAAGGCTGTCGGTGATGTTCATCTTCTGCCGTTCAATTTCACGCGTCCGTTCCATCATCTTCTGCTCCAGGTTCTTCCTGGCATCTTCCATGTAATTCACCAGGTCCCTGTTCTGGATCTTCAGATTATAGAACTCCATGGCATTATCAATGCTCATTTTCAGATCTTCCCTGTTCCATGGTCTTTTCACGTACCGGTAAATGATCCCCCGGTTGAACGCCTCGATGATCGCTTCCCGGTCGTCCTCTTCTGTCAGGATCATCCGCATGCAGTCGGGGTAATCGGTCATGATCCGCTCCAGGAGTTCGATACCGCTCATATCCGGCATTCGCTGACCGGCGATCACCAGCTGGATGGTCCTTTCTTCCATGATCTCCAG
>Ga0116196_1000100_pt1 | contig 19447 bp, 13 predicted proteins | sample ZodSprso05mmetaG_FD_97002 | JGI IMG/M metagenome (GOLD analysis project Ga0116196, IMG submission 97002) | Hot spring sediment microbial communities from Zodletone spring, Oklahoma to study Microbial Dark Matter (Phase II) - Zodletone Spring... ... | reverse complement strand
TCTACATACACCCTGGCTTGGTTCTCGCTTATTTGGGTACTCAACTTATGCAGAAAATCAGACCGTACATTGCAGATATGATGATGCAAACGCGATATGCTTTGTTTTTGCTTCTTCCAGTTGTTGGATCCTTTCTTTTTATGGGTAAGTTTTCTCTGTTCCCTGGCCAGTCTCTCCTGGTGCCTTCTGAAGCTGTGCACCCCATCCACCATCGTTCCATCCGAAAAGGCCGCAAAACAGGTGATCCCGGCATCTATCCCGATCTCCGACCTGGAAGGATGCGGCCCGATATCAACCTCCTGCTCCACCTGGACCGAGATGTACCACTTACCTGCCCTGGATGTAACTATGACGTTTTTCACCTTACCGCTGATAGGCCGGCTCTTGTAAAAGCCAATCCAGCCGATCTTCGGCAGAAAGATCCTCCGGTTATCTATCTGAAAACCCTGTGGAAAACGGATCCCGTCCCCGCAGCTTTTCTTCTTGAACACAGGCAGTCGTTTCAGCGGCTGGTTCCTGTCAAAGCCATCCCTGAAGGCCCGGTCCAGGTCCATGAGCTTTTGCTGAAGCACCTGGGAAGGACACTCCCTTAAAAATCCATATTCCTCGGACCGCTTCCAAAGGGTCAGCCAGTAGGCCATTTCGTTGTACCAGAGAATACCTTCTTTTCGTTCCAGTCGACCCAGGTTCATAGAAAGACACTTGTTCCAGACAAATCTCGCAGAACCACAGATACGGACAAGCCGGGATTCAATTTCCCTGTTGGTCTTTAACTGAAATCGATATGCTTTTCGTATCTTGGTCATTGTCTATTCAATTTACAAAAAACATCTGTAATATGCAAGCTTCAGAAGAAGAATTACGCACAAAAAGACATGTTGTACACGCCCTCCACTTACATTTGGTCTTTGTGACGAAATACCGAAAAAAGGTCTTTTCGGAGCAGATGTATGAGAGGCTGCAATTTCACTTTGACAGGGTATGTGATGATTTCGGATGCACATTGGTGGAGTGCAATGGAGAGAGGGATCATGTTCACCTGCTGGTAAAGCCACTTCCCCATACCACTCCATCGAGGCTGGTCAATAGTCTAAAGGGCGTTTCGTCCAGGTTATTAAGAAAAGAATTCCCTCAATTAGAGAATTACTACTGGAAAGGAGGGTTATGGTCACCGAGTTATTTCATAGCCTCCTGCGGCGGCGCTCCTTTGGATATATTGAAAGAATATATCAGGAATCAATAGTATGCTGCTTATATCCCGTCCCTGAAGAGAACGGGTTTTACGCACCCGTAGGATAAAATGTTCTGTAAAAAACGTACTTTTGCCTTCATGTCAACCACCCGTCAGCAGAAAGTATCCCGGATGCTCCAGAAAGAACTGGGTGATTATTTTCAAAAATACGGCAGTGAGATCACCGGGGGCAAAATGGTTACCGTCACAGTGGTGCGGATCAGCCCGGATCTGAGTGTGGCCAGGGTCTATGTCAGCATATTCCCCTTTAACAGGCAGGAGGATATGCTTCGGTCCATTACGGATCAGGCCAGGTCCATCCGCCATGAAATAGGCAAAAGGATGAAAAATCAGCTGCGTCATATTCCCGAATTTGCCTTTTTCCTCGATGATTCGCTCGACTACATTGAGCGGATCGATAACCTCCTGAACGAATAGCGATGCAGTACGATCCGGTAAAGCGAACGCTTGGGAAATTTTTCAACCGAGCTCCATTTCTGAGGATACTCTTCTATCGGTTGCTGGACCTGCTCCTGCTGCGTTCATGGCATATCAGGAAAGAATTGCGGAGGCTGGAAGGTGAGGGCTTCAGACCGGAACATATTGCCGATGCCGGGTCGGGATTCGGGCAGTACGCGTATTACCTTTCCCGGAAATATCCCAACTCGAAGATTACCGGCCTGGATATGAAACAGGAGCAGATCGATGACTGCAATCATTTTTTCCGCTCCATTGGCAGGAATGAACGTATTGTTTTCGAATACGCCGATCTGACCCTGCTTGACAGCAATAACATGTACGACCTGGTCCTGTCAGTGGATGTGATGGAACACATCGAAGACGACCAGGGAGTATTGACACGCCTGTGCAACGCACTGAAACCAGGTGGGATCCTTCTCATCAGCACACCCTCGGATCAGGGTGGGTCGGATGTCCGGCATGACGGGGATGCATCATTCATCGATGAACATGTGAGGGACGGATACGGAATGAATGAAATTGTGGAAAAACTGCGCAAGGCCGGTTTCAGTGAGATCCATGCCAGGTACTCCTACGGGAGACCCGGAAAAATATCCTGGAGGTTATCCATGAAATATCCGATCATCCTGGTCAATGTCAGCAGGTTATTCCTGCTCATTCTGCCATTTTATTACCTTTTCACCTTTCCATTCTGCTTTTTCCTCAACCTGGCTGACATAAACCGGATACATGAAACGGGGACCGGACTGATCGTGAAGTGCAGGAAATGAATCTTTCATTCTATATTGCCAGGCGCTATCTGCTGGGAAAGAAATCGCAGAATGCCATTAACATCATATCCGGAATTTCCATCCTGGGCGTGACCGTTGGCACCATGGCCCTGGTCATTGTCCTTTCTGTATTCAACGGATTCGACACGGTGGTGAAATCGCTTTTCAATGCTTTCGATCCCGATATAAAAGTATCATCAGTGGAAGGGAAAACCTTTATCCCCGGACAATCCACACTGGATAAGCTCCGTTCCCTGCCCGGTGTACTGGCGGTTTCAGAGGTGGTCGAGGAGAACGTGCTGCTGCTTTACGGGGACAAACAACACATCGCATCGATCAAGGGAGTGGATGAGCACTTTACAGAAGTAACGGGCATCGACTCCATGATCTATGACGGGGCCATGAAGCTGATTGACGGGAACAGGCCTTACGCGGTTGTTGGTCAGGGTGTTGCATATAGCCTGGGGGTGGGTCTGAATTTTGTCGACCCGCTCTTCGTGTACACCATCGACCGGAAAGCGCGCTTCAGCATGGCCAATCCGGAAGAGTCGATCCGGAGGGATTTTATTTATCCGTCCGGCATATTTTCCATTGAACAGGACTTTGATTCCAGGTACGTATTCGCTCCCATTTCGTTTGTGAGGAAGCTGCTTTCCTACGAGATGGAGATTTCATTTCTGGAAATAAAGCTGGATCCCAATTACCAGATCCAGAAAGTGCAGGAAAAAATAAAAGGGATCATGGGTGAAGGATTCCACGTGAAGAACAGGCAGGAGCAGAATGAATTGTTTTACCGGGTGATGAAATCTGAAAAATGGGCTATTTTCCTGATCCTGACGTTCATCCTGATCATCGCCTCCTTTAATATCATCGGTTCCCTCAGCATGCTGATCATCGACAAAAAAAGAGACATCCATTCCCTCCGGAACATGGGAGCCAATAACAGACTGATAAAAAATATCTTTCTGATGGAAGGGTGGATGATCTCGGTTATCGGGAGTGTAACCGGACTGATCCTGGGTACCGTCATCTGCTGGGTCCAGCAACGGTTCGAAATTATCAAACTATCCGGGAGCGGCACCTTTGTCATTGATGCCTACCCGGTTAAGATTGAAGCGGTTGACATTTTCCTGATCTGGGTCACCGTCCTGTTGATCGGTGTGATTGCCGCCATGTACCCGGTACGGCAGATCAGCCGGAAGTATCTGAAACGGATCGAGGAGGATGTAATTGTTTAAAACTTTATGCCTCTCCTATTCCCAGATCATCTAATTTTATAAACATCTGAGAATAAACAAGGTCCCTTATTGAAACCATACAGGGAGTTTTGCCGTATTGTGGGTACCGGCTGAGCGGGGAAAATCAGATATGAGTTAACCGGGATTGTCTCTATGAAAATATTCAGGAATTCTGTTGCTGCGCTTTTTGTATCCATTGTATCGGTAATCTCCTTACATGCACAGGATGTGGTTATTACCGGAGTGTCGACCACTCCTGTCAGCTGCGGAGGAGTCTGGGATGGAACAATCACCATTACGGTGACTGGTGGGGTGGGAATGTACACCTATCTCCTGGTAAAAAACGCAGTCCCCATGGAAAGCAGCGGGCCCATCTCCTCCCAAACCTATACTTTTACCGGTCAATCCAAATTTCCCAGCTATATAATTATTGTATCCGATGAGGAAGATGCTACCGGCGATGCCTTTACCTTTGCATCCATAGGCGGACCCGATCCCATCTCCATCACTTCGGCCTTTGCCACCGATATCAGCTGTAACGGGGCGGGGGACGGGACCATCGAAGTGACAGCCATCGGTGAGGAGGGCAATTTTCTTTTCGACCTGACGGGACCGGTCAACCGGATCCAGGAAAACGGCATTTTCACAGGGCTCTCCCAGGGCGATTATACGGTGACAGTCAGTGACAGGGATGGCTGTCCCTCTACCGATGTAACTCCCGTGCTGACCATCCAGAACCCTTCTGCAATCACTGTTACTGTCGACCAGGTGGTTGACATGGATTGTTATGGTGAGTCCACGGGATCCATTGCGATCACCCCGGGAGGAGGCACACCTTCAGGCACCGGCACGGGGTATACCTATCAATGGACAGGACCGAACGGATTCATTGCCAGTTCGGAAGATATCGCCGGACTGGAAAGCGGAAATTATTTCGTGACCGTGTATGACGGGAATATGTGCGCTGCATCGGTGGGCCCTGTCTCCGTCAGTCAGCCGCCTGAAATTTCATCCATTCTCACCGGCACCGGAAATGTCACCTGCAACGGCGGGAATGACGGGTCTGCCGCAATCGATGTGACGGGGGGTGTGGGAGGGTATGCTTTCCAATGGGAGGGACAGGCAACCGGACTGATCCGCCTTGAGGAAGATCCTGTCGATCTTGTGGCCGATGTATACAACCTGACCGTATCCGACGGCAACAATTGTTCCAGGACATGGATCTCTTTTGCCACCATCGATGAACCAGATCCGATATCTGTCAACGTGGATGACACCGACGATGTATTATGCCATGGAGACACTGATGGAAGTGCAGGCATCACACCCTCGGGAGGCACCCCTCCTTATTCTTTCCTGTGGACGGGGACTTCTTCCGGATATTCATCCACCGATGAAGATCCGGCAGGAATGCCTGCGGACAATTATTCCCTTACCATCACCGATGCGAACAGCTGTAACGAACAGTTCCCAGATCTGCTGGTCATCGGCGAGCCTGATCCCATCCTCGTATTGCTGGACGGAACAACCCATGTATCCTGTTTTGGGGGAAACGACGGGTCGGCGGATATCACTGTGACAGGGGGTACACCGCCATTCACCTTCCAGTGGACAGGAGATGTCAGCGGACACATTTCCACGGTGGAGGATCCCGGTGACCTGCCGGCCGACACCTATGACCTGGTCATCACCGACGCCAACGGTTGTACCCGGTCCCTCAACGATGTTACTATCTCCCAACCTGCCGAACTTACGGTTAACGTCGATCAGATCATCCACGTGGATTGTTTCGGGGAAGCCACCGGTTCCATTGATATTACCCTTTCCGGGGGCACTCCGCCTTACACATTTTTCTGGACCACCCCCGGCGGATTCACAGCCACCTCCCAGAACCTGTCAAACCTGGAAGCAGGAATTTACAGCCTTACTGTGACCGATGCCCAGGGTTGTTCGTATGTTTTCGCAGACCTGGCCACCGTGACTGAAAACACCCTGATCACAGCAAATTTCGATCTGACGGATATTTCCTGCAGCGGCGGATCGGACGGGGCGATCGATGCCACCGTATCAGAGGGGGTACCGCCTTATTCCTATGACTGGACGGGACCCTCCGGTTTTCATGCCGTCACGGAGGACCTGACAACGCTGGCTGCAGGAGATTACCGGTTTACAGTGACCGATGCCCTGGGTTGCATCCGGGTATTCCCGGACCAGACCCTGACCGCACCTCCTGCCCTGGATGCGGAAGCCACATGGGTGAATGTGGACTGTTTCGGGGCCGCCAGCGGATCCGCCGATCTGACACCTTCGGGCGGCACTCCTCCCTATACCTTTGCATGGACCGGGCCTTCAGGTTTTACCGCTGCCACGGAGGACCTGTCCGCTCTGGGGCCCGGGAATTACAGCGTCACGATCACCGATGCCCACCTCTGCACCGCAGAGTTCACAGATATCGTTTCCATCACCCAGCCCCCGGAGATCACTGTCAGCGCAGACAGAACAGATATTACCTGCGGGGGACTGACCGACGGGGCCATTGACATCACCGTATCGGGAGGCACTCCTGCCTACTCCTTCAGCTGGACCGGACCCGGTGGATTCGAATCGGACCAGGAAGATATCGCGGGTCTTGCCGCAGGATCCTACACCCTCACACTCACCGATGCCAACGGATGCGTGGTCACTTTTACCGATCTGGAAACCATTCTGGAGCCGCCACCCATCGTCGCCACCTATGTGTCGCACCAGGATGTCCTCTGCAACGGGGACGCCGGCGGGTCCATCCAGATCGACGTGACCGGCGGAACTCCGCCGCTGGCATTCGAATGGACCAACGGTACGGGGGCCACCCTGTCGGTTGAAGAAGATCCCGGGGGACTGCCGGCCGGAACCTATTCACTGACCATCACCGATGCCAACGGATGTTCGGCAGTATATCCCGACATGGTCACCATTACCGAGCCCGCACCCGTTTCAGTCTCCCTTGCAGGCACAAATATCCTGTGTTACGGGGATGGGGACGGCACCATCACGGTGACCGCATCGGGAGGAACTCCGCCTTACCGGTATTCGCGCCTGGGCAACCTGGATCCGGCGTATCAGGACGGCAATCAGTTTACGGGGCTCGACCCCGGATTCTACACCATCTGGACCAGGGATGCCAATCTGTGTGTGGTGACCGATACCATTACCATCCATGAGTCCGCAGAAATCGAAATTTTAGAAGAGACGGTGACCGGAGAGATCCTTTGTTTCGGTGATTCTTCCGTCCGGATCTCCATCGATGCGGTGACCGGGGGTGTGGCTCCATACGAATATTCCATCAACGGGGGACTGACCTTCCAGACCGGCAGTGCATTCGATGATCTTCCGGCAGGCAATTATCAGACAAGGGTCCGCGACGCACTGGGCTGCACGGCAGACGGTGCATCGCATGAAATCACCCAACCCGCCGGGCTCGGCGTACCTTCCTTAACCATAGAACCTATCACCACCTGCTATGATTCAAGAGAAGGCCGGATCATTTTGACAGGAGCGGGAGGTACCGGAACGCTTGCCTATACCCTCAACGATACGCTTGAACAGGCATCCGGTGATTTCCGGGATCTGCCGGGAGGCGTTCACACGGTGATCATCGAAGACGAAAACGGTTGCACCCTGGATACCGGGATAACCATTCTCGCTCCTGACGAAATTTTGGTGACCGGAATGAATATCACCCACGTGACGGGATGCAGCGGCGATTTCACAGGCGCGGTCTCTGTCACAGGAACAGGCGGAACCGGCAGCCTGTCCTTCGCGCTTGATAGCGGCCCCTTCCAGTCAGCCGGTAATTTCAGCGGTCTGGCAGCCGGTCCCCATACCGTCACCCTGAAAGATGAACGGGACTGTATCAGGGATACTGCCTTTACCCTCACCGAGCCGGCACCCATCTCCATCATCGCCGAATCGGTTTCCGACATTACCTGTGCGGGATTTGACAACGGATCCGTCCAGATGACTGTTACCGGTGGAACTTCCCCGCTTACCTATTCATTGGATCCGGGGGGACTGTCCAATGCAACCGGCATGTTCGGGGGATTATCACCCGGTATATACACTGTCACGGTGGACGATGCGGAAGGATGTGGCCCGGTACCCTCATCTCCCATGACCGTGAACGAACCCCCCCAGATGGTACTGGATTCTTTGAAGACCGGACCGATCAGCTGCCATGGTTCCCATGACGGACGCATCAGCATATATGTATCAGGCGGTATACCCCCTTATGAATATTCTGTCGATAACCAGTCCACATGGAATCCCGACAGCGTATCCTCCGGATTGGCACCGGGCAACTATGAGGTTTTTATCAGGGATGCAAACTTCTGTCTGCTGTACGGTGGTTCCATCACTTTCACAGATCCGCCCGAACTGACCCTGGCTGTCACCTCTACCCATATCACCACCTGTGCCGGCGATACCTCGGGGGTGATCACGGCCCTGGCCGCAGGAGGGACGGGAGACCACTATTTTTCGCTGGACGGAATATCCTACCAGGATTCGGGGGACTTTCATCATCTGCCCGCGGGAAATTACACGGTGTACGTGGAAGACGAGCAGGGCTGTTCGGTCACCGCCCCCGCCACCATCAATGAGCCTGATCCGCTGGTGGCGACCATCAGCAAAACCGATGCTACCTTTGGCAACCTGGGATCCATTACCATATCGGATGTCAGCGGGGGAACGCCCCCGTATGTATTCGGCATTGAAGGCAGCGGCGGACCGTTTTCAACGGATACGGTGTATTCCCTGCTGGAGGCGGACACCTACCATGTGGTGATACAGGATCAGAATGGCTGTACCTACGAGGAGCTGGTTCACATACTGGATGTACTCCCACTGGATGTCTCTGTCATCATCTCCCATGTGAGCTGTTACGGGGCAGATGACGGGCGCATCGAAATCATTCCGCAGGATGCGGTGGGTGAGACGGAATATTCCATCGACAGCGGGTATACCTTTGTCAGTGAAGCACTTTTCACAGATCTTCCCGGTAACGTTACCTATTACCTGGTGGCACGGGACGAAGAAGGAAAGGTGTTTACCGGACCGGCAACGGTCATCGAGCCTGCAGAGATCACGCTGATGCGGAATATCACGCCGGCCGAATGCAATGCTTTCAGCGAAACCGGGGCCATCGATATTACCGTACAGGGTGGAACGGGAACCTGCAGCTATCTATGGTCGGACGGCAGCACAGCGGGCGACCGCTTCAATCTTGCCGCAGGAACCTATATCCTGGAAATCACCGATGCGAACAACTGCACCAGGGTGGATACCATATACGTGAACAGCCTGGTGATCGTACATGCCGATGCGGGAGCGGATACCATCCTGTGTCCCGGCGGGTCGGTCCGTTTAAACGGACAGGGAGGTCATATTCCCTCCTGGGAACCGGCCATCTTCCTTTCGGATCCCGGCATTGCCGATCCGGTGGCCACGGGTGTCACCCAGCCTGTAACCTATGTGCTGACCATCACCGAGGAGGTCAGTCCCTACGGTTGCTATAACAGGGATAGTGTGACCTTGGACCTCTATCCGCTCACAGGGATCGATGCCACAGAAGATACTTTCCTCATCGTGGGGAATTCCCTGCAACTGGATGTGACGGGGGGACCGTTCAACGATTACCGCTGGGAACCTTCGACCGGTTTGAATGACAGCAGCATTCCGGACCCCGTTGCTTCGCCCGTCGAATCGATCCTGTATTTCGTGTTCGGGACCAACCAGTACGGCTGTGAGGAAAGTGACTCTGTGTTCATTGAGGTGATCGAGGATATCCGGGCATACAATGTATTCTCTCCCAACGGGGACGGGGTCAACGACTTCTTTGACATAGAAAATGCAGCGCGTTTTCCTGACATGGTGGTAGAGGTTTACAGCCGGTGGGGTGACAAGCTCTTTTCATCCAAAGGGTACGATGACGGCAGCAGATGGGACGGAACTGCCCGGGGAAAGGATGTGCCGGTGGGTACCTATTATTATGTGATCATCCCTTACAGCGGGGCAAAACCAATTACGGGGAATGTGACAATCATCAGATAGCATGAGAAGGATTGTATCCATATTGTTCCTGATTGCATGGGCGGGGAATGTCGGGGTCCTGGGACAGCAGATGCCGCATTACACCCAGTACATGTTCAATGATTTTGTGATCAATCCTGCCATTGCAGGGATTCATGATTATTACCAGATCAGGACCAATCACAGGTTTCAGTGGGTGGGCCTGGTGGATCCGCCGGTTACGAATTCCATCGCGTTTTACGGTCCCCACGCGAAAATGGATATGGGATACGGAGGGTATGTGTACAATGACGTGACGGGCCCTACAAGCAGAACGGGGGTGACCGGCTCATATGCCTATAACATAGGCATCACGCGTGACATCAGGCTTTCCATGGGAATTTCCGCCAGTATCATGCAGTTCCGGATCGACGGAACACAGCTGAATCCCAAAGATGTTTCCGATGAGCGGATCCTGCAGGTGGTCAGTACAACCTATCTCCCCGATGCAGGGATCGGTGCCTATCTGTACGGGGAAGAATTTTATGTGGGACTGTCCCTCGCCCAGCTCCTCAACAACAACATCAAGATCTTTGACAACAAGAACGGCCTGAACCGTTTGAAGACGCACATCAATCTGACCGGTGCATACAGGTGGGAGATGGATCCGGACTGGATCCTGGAGCCGTCGGTAATGATCAAGGGGACCGCACCGAAAGAATTGAGTTTTGACATTACGGCAAAGACCGAATGGAAAAAAACAGTTTGGGCAGCTGTCTCCTACCGCTTGCATGAATCCATTGGCATCCTGATGGGCTACAGTTTCGAAGAGATGCTCTTTTTCGGTTACGCCTATGACATCGGGATCTCCGACCTCAGAAAATATAACACGGGGACACATGAAATCATGATCGGGTACCGTTTTAATGATATCAAATGAAGTTCATGGATTCCCGTTTTCTGAGTTTTCTGAGTTTTCTTCTGATATTTTCACTGATGGGTTCCTCCGGGTGCTCCAAAAAAAAGCATATCAGGGGAAAAGCATACGTGGACCGGGAAGTTTTCGTGGACATTCTGGTGGATATCCACCTGGTGGACGGGATCACCAATGACCGTAAATTTTACCGGCGGTATACAGATACGGACAGCATTGACCTGTTGAGTCCGATCCTTGAAAAGTATGGGGTTACTCACACCCAGTTCGATTCCACCCTGGCCGAATACAGCCGCTACCCCAGTTTACTGGACCAGGTGTACAACGATGTGCTCATGAAACTGAATGTGATGCTCGATGAGAATGACCGGGAGGAGGCCCCCGACGGGGAGCCAGGGTTCCACGGTCAGTAGAGCAGAAGGGTGGTCAGCACCACCGCAAATCCCAGCAGGTATCCGGTATAGATCTCCCCCGAACGGTGTTCCTTCAGCCACAGTATCGCAGTTCCGGTCAGACCGGAAGCCAGCAACGTCAGAATCAGGAGACCCATCAGCGGAGTACCGTACAACAAGACCAGGGCAATGATGAGTCCTGTCATGCCGCCCAGTCCGGTCATATGCCCGGAAAGGTTATACCAGTAGCTGGCCACCAGCAATAAGAAAACTGACAGGGTGATGGCAAGGGCATAGCTGTGTATGATCCTGTTCAGGGGAAGACGCAGGAAATAGACCAGGGTAATGATATAAAGAATGGTAACGATCAGCATGGGGATCAGACGCTCTTCCCTGGATGCTTGCTGAATACCGGTGACCAGGTTCCTGTAATAGAAGACAGGCACCATGATCAGCGGGAAAAGGAGCGTACCCAGTGCCATGACGAACAGTATGGCCCGTTTGGCAGCAGGATCAAGAAGCGAAATATAAGTTCCCGAATTCAAAAGGATCAGCAATCCCAGTGTAGGCATCAACAGGGGATGGAAAAGCCATGAAATCACACGGGCCGATACCTTCATTGCCGTTTGGATCATAACTGTTTGCGTAACCTGGCCACCGGGAGTCCCAGCTGCTCTCTGTATTTGGCCACTGTCCGCCTGGCTATCTGATATCCCTTTTCATTGAGGATGGCGGAAAGCTTATCGTCGGTCAGGGGTTTTCTTTTATCCTCGGCCTGAATGCAGTTCTGCAGGATCTTTTTGATTTCCCTGGTCGAGACTTCCTCTCCGCTGTCGGTCTGCATTCCCTCGGAAAAAAAATATTTCAGGGGGAATATGCCAAAGTGTGTCTGGATATATTTGCTGTTGACCACCCTGGAAATTGTCGAAATATCCAGGTTCGTCATGTCGGCAATGTCTTTCAGGATCATGGGCCGCATTTTGGTTTCGTCTCCATCGTAAAAATACTCCTTCTGGTACTCAAGGATGGCATTCATGGTCAGCAGCATGGTATTCTGCCGCTGCTTGATGGCATCGATGAACCACCTGGCTGAATCCAGTTTCTGCTTCACGAAGGTGATTGCATCCTTTTCATCCCGGCTTGCCGATGATTTGTTGGCACTGTAACTCGCAAACATTTCGGAATAGGTCTTGCTAACCCTCAGTTCAGGGACATTGCTCGCGTTCAGGAATAACTGCAGCTCCCCGTCATTTTCCTCAAGGATAAAATCGGGCACAATGTGGTGAAATGATCTGTTCTGTGCGTCACCAATGGATCCACCCGGCTTGGGATTCAGGTGTAATATTTCCTCCAGCGCGGCCTTCAGTTCCTCCTCAGTAATGCCGAGCCGCTGAATGATCTTGTCATAATGTTTATTTGTAAACTCCGGGAAGTGATTTTTCAGGATCTTGAATGCCAGCTGAATCACCGGGTTTTCCAGATCTTTCCGTTTGATCTGCAACAGCAGGCATTCCTGCAGGCTCCGTGCACCGACCCCGGCCGGATCGAAGTCCTGAATGATCATGAGCACTTCGTGCAGATCCTCATAAGAAGCTTCCATTCCAACCGAGAAAGCAAGATCGTCGGCAATGGCTTCAATATCCCGCCGCAGGTATCCGTCATCATCGATATTCCCCAGGATGTATTCTGCAAGCAATTCCTGTTCCTCACTCAATTTCCGCAATCCAAGCTGACTTTTCATATGTTCCCTGAATGAACTTCCCATGGCAAAAGGGATCTCCTCCTTCTTGTCATCTGCGGAATAGTTCTGGGTATTCAGCCTGTAGCTGGGGATTTCATCATCCTCCATATAATCTTCCAGGGAAAACTCCTCCTGTTGATCCCCATCCTGTTCTTCCTTCTCTTCCTCCTGTGCTTCGTAAGGATCATCCTCATTCCCTTCCTCCAGCACAGGATTTTCTTCAATCTCTTTTTTTATGCGCTGCTCCAGCTGTATGGCAGGGATCTCCAACAGCTTGATCATCTGGATCTGCTGGGGAGAAAGCTTTTGTAACAGTTTTTGCTGAAGCTTTTGTTTAAGCATAATTTTTCCTGCTAAAATTCGGCGCTTTTGGGGGTCCTCGGGAAAGGGATCACGTCCCTGATGTTGCTCATCCCTGTGATGAACATGAGCAACCTGTCGAATCCCAGTCCGAATCCACTGTGCTCCACAGTACCAAATTTACGAGTTTCCAGGTACCACCACAATTCATCCCCGGGAATATTCATTGTATGCATTCTGTTTTGCAGCTTTTCCAGGTTCTCTTCCCGCTGCGAACCCCCGATGATCTCTCCGATCATGGGAAACAGCACATCCATGGCCCGCACAGTTTTCCCGTCGTCGTTCTGTTTCATGTAAAATGCTTTGATCTCCCCGGGATAATCTGTGAGGATGACAGGTTTTTTAAAATGTTGCTCAACCAGGTACCTTTCATGTTCGGCCTGCAGGTCCAGTCCCCATTCCACCGGGAACTCAAATTTCCGGTCCGCCTCCTGCAGAATCCGGATGGCTTCCGTATAGGTTCTCCGTTCAAAAGAATGCGCCAGTACAAAGTTGAGCCTGTCCATCAGGCCTTTGTCAATCATTTCAGTCAGGAATGCCAGGTCATCACGACAGTGTTCCATGGCATATCTGATCAGGTATTTCAGAAAATCCTCGGCCAGATCCATGTTGTCATGAATGTCATAAAATGCCATTTCCGGTTCGATCATCCAGAATTCCGCCACATGCCTGGGTGTGTTGGAATTCTCAGCCCTGAAGGTGGGACCGAAGGTGTAAATGGAAGAAAGCGCAAGTGCTCCCAACTCTCCCTCCAGCTGTCCGGATACCGTCAGGTTGGTCGGCCTGCCGAAAAAATCCGCGCTGAAATCCACCGAACCGTCCTCTTTCCTGGGAATTTGATTCAGGTCCAGGGTGGTGACCCTGAACATCGCCCCTGCGCCCTCCGCATCGGAGGCTGTAATGACCGGTGTGTGCAGGTAAAAAAATCCGCGGTCGTGAAAATATTGATGAATGGCAAAGGAAATAACGTGCCGGATCCGGAATACGGCTCCGAATGTATTGGTCCGGAACCGGAGATGTGCGATCTCCCTCAAAAATTCAAATGAATGTCCTTTTTTCTGCAACGGATACTGCCCGGGATCGGAATCTCCCAGGATCTCAATTTCATCGGCCTGTATCTCAACCCGCTGTCCCTTACCCAGAGATTCCACCAGCTTTCCCCTGACAGCAATGCTCGATCCCGTGGTCACCCTTTTCATCTGTGCTTCCGGGAAAGCTTTTAAAACTGCCACCACCTGGATACTGTGTATCACTGTTCCGTCATTCACCGCGATAAAAGCTACCTGGTTATTTCCTCTTCTGGTCCTTACCCATCCTTTCAGATACACTGCCCGGCCGATTTCACCGGGACCAAGTAACTCTTTCACTGTCGATCTCTTCATACATATTGGTTTTGGCAGTTTACAAAAATACAATTTTAGCATTTTCCACCCGTTAACTTTGTAAAATCTGACAAGAATCGATTATTTTTACTGATCAACTAAAAATTTCACCATGGAGCAAGAGAGAAAATCCATCATGGTTACGTGGGATTTTTCAGCTGTATCCTATCATGCATTGAAACATGCAATCAAGATCTCCCAGATTTTGAAGAATCACATTCTTTTGTTCCATATTGTGAAGGATCAGTCAGACGAAAAATCAGCCTTAGAGAAGCTGGATCGCACCAGGGAGGAGATCAGGAAAGATTACGGCATTGAAGTGGATTATCTTGTCCGGACAGGTAAAATTTTCAAAGAAATTGCGGATCATGCATCCAAAGAGGAAAACAGGGTCAATTTCGTGATCATGGGAACCCACGGAATGAAAGGCGGGCAGAAATTGTTCGGAAGCTGGGCCCTGAAAGTGGTTGCCGGATCTTCGGTACCATTCATCGTGGTGCAGGATGATCCGCCAGAGAAAGAAAGGTATACGGATATTGTATTTCCCGTTGATTTCAGATCGGAAAATAAAGAAAAATTACAATGGGCCATCTTTCTCGGGAAATACCTGAATTCAAAGATCCATCTTTACAAAGCCCCCATTGGAAGTAAAGACCTGCAGAAGAGGGTGAATGTAAATCTGAATTTTGCCATTCGGTTCCTTATCCAGAATAATATTGACTATGAGATACATACAGGGTCAAAGTACAATCTTTTTCAGAAGGAGATCCTGGCGTTCTCAAAAAAGATCGGTGCGGACCTGATCCTGATCACCACCACCAAACATATCACGGCCATGGATTATGTATTCGGCGCCAAGGAGCAGTACCTTCTTTCGAACAACGAAAAGATCCCCGTCATGTGCGTTAATCCCAAATCCAACTTTGCCAAGGTGGGCCAGTTCATGTACGGTTAGAAATCCTAACCCCTAACCTAACCCCTAACATCTAACCCCTAACTTCTTTCATGTCAATTGAAGTCCATCAAATCAGCAAAACTTATGGTTCCCAGCTGGCAGTGGACCAGGTGTCCTTCAGGGTACATTCCGGGGAGATAGTCGGATTCATCGGTCCCAACGGCGCAGGCAAATCCACCACCATGAAGATCATCACGGGCACGCTGCAGCCTGACCGGGGAACGGTTTTGATCAAGGATATGCAGATCAAAGCGCACCTGAAGGAGATCAGGAACCTAATCGGGTACCTGCCCGAACACAATCCCCTGTACCTGGAAATGTACATCAGGGAATACCTGAATTATGTGGCCGGTCTTTACCGCCTCACAGGCAGCCGTGCAGGGAAAAGAATTGACGAGATCATAGAAATGACTGGGCTCGGTCCGGAAGCCCACAAGATGATCGGGGATCTTTCCAAAGGTTACCGGCAGCGGGTGGGACTGGCACAGGCCCTTGTCCATGACCCGGAGGTCCTGATCCTGGATGAGCCCACATCGGGACTCGATCCCAATCAGATCGTGGAAATCAGGAACATGATCTCACGCATCAGCAGGGAAAAAACCGTACTGCTCTCCACCCACATCCTCCAGGAGGTGGAGGCCATCTGCGACCGGGTACTGATCATCGACAGGGGCAGGATTGTGGCGGACGAAAGGGCTGATCTGCTGAGAGATAAGGGAACGCAGCTGACACAGACCATCCACATCGAAGTCGACAGGGCCATGGACCCTGAAATCTGGAAACAACTGCCCCATATTGAACATGTCAGGATCCTGGAAAACAACCAGTTTCTGCTGGAGACGCATGAATCGAGGGATATCCGGGCCGATATCTTCAATTTTGCTGTAAATCAAAATCTTATCATTCTTTCATTTTCACTGAGGAAGAAAAGCCTCGAAGAAGTCTTCAGGGAGATTACAAAGGGTTAGCAGACTGATAAACAATATCATGCGACGCAACAAAAATGGCATTGAATTTGTTTACATATTTTATATATTTACCGATTCAGAAAGTTAACCAAATGACAATCTTATGAAATTACGAACAATAACCATTGTAACGGCCGTGCTCCTGGCAGGTTCATTGTCAGCGCAAACCCTTACAGAAGTGATCAACGAATTCAACGAGGGTGTTGCCAGCGTGAACAGCCAGGAATATGAATCTTCGGTTGAGCACTTCAACCGGGTGCTGGCTCTTGCCGGGGCGGTTGGAGACTCAGCTTCGGATCTGAAAAGCAAGGCCGAAGAGCAGATCCCTCTTGCCTATTACAGGCAGGCCACCATGCATATGAAACAGAAACAGTATGAAAAAGCCATTCCCTATCTGGAAAAAACAGTGGAGGCTGCCACCCTGTATGATAATAACCAGGAATACAAGGAAAAATCGCTTCAGTACCTGTCACCCATTTATGTGATGTCAGGCAACCAGGCCTGGAAAAATGATAATTATGCAGAGGCGCATACCTATTTTGATAAGGCGCTGGAACTGAATGAAGGACTGTACAAGGCTCATCAGGGCAAAGGATTGGTGTACCTGGATGAAGGAAAGGTGGAACCAATGCTGGAAGAATTCAACAAGGCCAAAGCCAAAGCCACGGCAGAAAATGATATGGAGACGGTGAATGAGATCAACAAAGTGATTGATGATCACTTCAACAAACTCATCAAAGCAGAAATGGATATGGTTGATCCCGAGGACAATGATTACACCTATGTAATCGAAGCCTGTGAGAATGCCCTCGCAGCCAATCCGAATAATCCGAGGGCCCTGTATCATCTGGCCATGGTGCATAACAAAATGATTGAATATGATGCAGCCATCGAATACGCATTGAAAGCGATGGAAAACGAAACAGACCCCGTCTGGTTATCCGCCATCAATTTCGAACTGGGTCATGCCTACCAGAACATTGTGGAGTACGAAAAAGCCTGCGAGGTCCTTCAGAAAGTCATGGAGGAACCCTTCCTTTCGAGGGCAGAAAAGAAGATGTCGACCATTCCGGGATGCAACTGACCGCCGAAAATTAACCTTATATCAAAAGCAGCGTTTTTCACGCTGCTTTTTTTTGGTAATAGCCGGGAATTTGCTTCCTTTGCTTCGTCATTGTGGAGAGATTTGGCTGATTGCAACCACGGAAAAAAATGCTAAAACAGTGTATCCCGCCAGTGCAGACAGCCAGGTTTCCCCCGCATCGTTTCATGTAAATAATAAATAACGAGATGTCATATCTTTTTACTTCAGAATCGGTATCCGAGGGACACCCTGATAAAATTGCCGACCAGATCTCTGATGCGCTGGTGGATGAATTCCTGGCTTTTGATCCCCAATCCAAAGTAGCCTGCGAGACGCTGGTAACCACCGGACAGGTGATCCTGGCCGGTGAAGTCCGTACCGACACATACATCGATGTCCAGAAAGTGGCGCGCGATGTGATCTGCCAGATCGGTTATACGCAAAGTGCCTACCAGTTTGAGTGCAATTCCTGCGGGGTGATGACCATCATCCATGAGCAGTCGCCCGACATCAACCGGGGAGTGGACCGCGAAGATCCCATGGAACAGGGAGCGGGGGACCAGGGCATGATGTTCGGGTACGCGACAAACGAGACGGACGATTATATGCCGCTGCCCCTGGAACTCAGTCACCGTTTGCTCCTTGAGCTCGCTTCCATCCGGAAGGAACGGAAAGTGATGACCTATCTCAGACCGGATGCAAAGACACAGGTGACCATCGAATACAGTGATGACGGACAGCCGTTGCGCATCCATACCATTGTACTCTCCACGCAGCATGACGAATTTGACAACGACGACAACCGCATGCTGGAAACCATCCGATCGGATGTGAAAACGATCCTGATCCCGAGGGTGGTGAAGCAGTTGCCTGTCCGCCTGCAGGGACTGTTCCATGATGATTTCATCCTCCATGTGAACCCGACCGGGAAATTCGTCATCGGAGGACCCCATGGAGACACAGGCCTCACCGGGCGTAAGATCATCGTAGACACTTACGGTGGGAAAGGGGCTCATGGCGGTGGAGCGTTTTCGGGAAAGGACCCTTCCAAGGTGGACCGTTCGGCAGCCTATGCTGCCAGGCATATTGCCAAAAACCTTGTGGCTGCGGGGATTACCGATGAAGTGCTTGTCCAGCTCTCCTATGCCATCGGCCTGGTGAAGCCCGTGGGAGTGTATGTGAACACATACGGCAAATCCCGTGTGAACATGACGGACGGGGAAATCGCAGGAAAAATCGAGGAACTGTATGATCTGCGTCCCGCTGCCATTGAAAGAAGATTGAAACTGAGGAATCCCATGTACAGGGAAACAGCTTCGTACGGCCATATGGGACGTACACCGGTGACTGTTACCAAGGTGTTCGAATCTCCTTACTGGGACACCGTAACCCTGGAAGTGGAACTCTTCACCTGGGAAAAACTGGATCTGGTGGAAACATTTAAAAAAGCTTTCGGGACCTGATTGAAGAATACGCGCATATGTTTTCAGGAATCGTAGAAGAATCGGCGGAGGTAGTCCATCTGGAGAAGGAAAAGGACAACCTCCATATCACCCTGAAATGTTCATTTACCGGTGAACTGAAGGTTGATCAGAGCATTTCACACAACGGTGTCTGTCTCACCGTTGTGGACATCAGGGATGATACCTATACCGTCACCGCGGTCAGGGAGACCCTGCTCAAATCGAACCTGGGATTGCTCAAAGTGGGGGACCTGGTCAACCTGGAAAGAAGCACCAGGCTGGATGCCCGGCTGGACGGACATATGGTGCAGGGGCACGTGGATCTTACGGCCACCTGCACTGAAGTAAAGGAAGCCGAAGGAAGCTGGTATTACACTTTTGCATATGAGCCGCAGAATGATGCG
>Ga0116196_1000097_pt1 | contig 20309 bp, 14 predicted proteins | sample ZodSprso05mmetaG_FD_97002 | JGI IMG/M metagenome (GOLD analysis project Ga0116196, IMG submission 97002) | Hot spring sediment microbial communities from Zodletone spring, Oklahoma to study Microbial Dark Matter (Phase II) - Zodletone Spring... ... | reverse complement strand
GTTGAACCAGACAGCCGTTCGCCCGTTGAATAATGCTTCTTTCAGGGCTTCCGGGGATTTTTCCGTGGCGAATACCAGGGTAACGGGACGGTGACCTCCCTCGGGGATCCGGAACAGCCAGTCCACCGGTCCGTGTATATCAGAATTACCGAGGATTGCCAGGTCGTGATCCAGGCCGATCCGCAGGGCTTCGTCGGAATAGATCAGCTCGTTCACCACTTCAATACCTTGCAATAAACCTTCCGAAATGAGCTCCCGGTGCATATCGGTCAGGGTGGCGATCCCGTCAGGCCGCTGTGCGGTCCAGTGCGGGTGGTTCCAGAAGATAAAGGCTCCCTGGCGCCTGGCTTCCCGGAAGACTTCTGTCACATCCTCCTGGTTCAGCGCATTCACATCCTCAAGGAAGATGGCGTTGGCATGACCCGGGGGCATACTCCGGGTGATCTCCGCTCCTTTGATCACGATAAGATCACTCTCCCCGGCTGACTTCCTTGCCAACTCGTAACTGCGGTTCATATCCGGATGGGGGATATCATCCCGGTGTGGCTGGTACTCGATATGGTCGGTGATACAAATGGCATCCAGTCCGTCCTTCAATGCTTCCTGCACGCGGATGGAAGGCCAGACGGATCCGTCTGAAAACACAGTGTGCGTGTGCAGATCGCATTTGAGGGTTCGGTAACCGGGTATGTCAGGGAATTCAATCATGCGGTCCCCTTTTCGGTCACTGGAGGGTTGTCCCCACAAAAATGTGGTGCAGCAAAGGAATGCAGTCAACAGCAATCCTTTGATCCGAAATTGTTTATTCATGATGGACTGATTTGTTTAAAGGATTCGCACAAGGAACCATAAATCTAATAAAAAGTAATTGGAGGAGGTGATTTCTCAACGCATTTTTGGAAGAAATAGGAAATATAAAATTATATTAGCAATTCACAGCATTGCATGACAGGTCATCCCTGACCATCCGGGATATGCACGGCCATAAGCAAAAATCATATTGGAAGCCATTCTGCACAGGGATTCACTGATTAAGAAGCTGGAGGAAACCGGCCGCACCTGGGACATCATTGTGATCGGGGGAGGGGCTTCCGGCCTGGGTGCTGCGGTGGATGCGGCTTCCAGGGGCTACAGCACGCTTTTACTGGAGGAGCATGATTTTACCAAGGGCACCTCCAGCAGAAGCACCAAGCTGGTTCACGGTGGCGTCAGGTACCTGGCCCAGGGGAATGTCTCACTGGTCCTGGAGGCGCTGAGGGAGCGGGGAAGACTGAAGAAGAACGCTCCTCACCTGGTGACGGACCAGTCCTTCATCATCCCCTGCTACACATGGTGGTGTGTTCCCTTCTATACAACGGGCCTCACCCTGTACGACCTGATGGCAGGCAGACTGGGCATCGGGAGGTCCGTTCCACTTTCCGCAAAGCGGACACAAGGTTCCCTGCCGAATATCAAGCAGGAAAAACTGCGGGGAGGGGTCAGGTACTTTGATTGCCAGTTCGATGATTCCAGGCTGGCTGTCAACCTGGTCCAAACGCTCTTTGACCTGGACGGACTGGCATTGAATTATGTGAAGGTAACCGGACTGCTGAAGGATAACGCGCAGGTATCGGGCGTGGTTGCAAGGGAGCAGGAGACGGGCAGGGGATACAGGATCGCAGCGAGAGCGGTGATTAATGCCACCGGTGTATTTGTGGACAGGGTGATAAAAATGGCCGATCCGCAGGCCCGTGATGTGGTGAAACCCAGTCAGGGTATCCACCTGGTGGTGGACAAAAAGTTTTTAAAAGGGGAGGAAGCACTGATGATCCCGAAAACCTCCGACGGCAGGGTCCTGTTCGCGGTCCCGTGGCACAACCGGGTTGTGGTGGGAACCACGGATGTGGAAAAGCAACATGCCGATCTCGAGCCGGTGGCTGAAGAGGAGGAGGTGGACTATATTCTGGAGACTGCAGGAAGGTTTCTGGCAGAAAAGCCCGGCCGCAGTGATGTGCTGAGCGTATTTGCAGGCCTCCGGCCGCTGGCTGCTCCCTCCGGGTCAAAGGCGAAGACCAAGGAGATTTCCAGGGGACACAAGATCATTGAATCGGATGGCGGACTGATCACCCTTACAGGTGGTAAGTGGACCACCTACCGGAAAATGGGAGAGGATGTGATCGACCTGGCAGCCCGGAGGGCGGGACTTCCTCCACGTAAGTCAGCGACCCGGAACCTGCGGATCCATGGTTACAGGGAAGGGGTAAACGTGGGTGCCCCGCGGTACTGGTATGGCTCGGATGAAAGAGCCATCCGGGACCTGGTTCAAAGCGATCCGGGAATGGGGGAGGTGCTGAGTGAAAAGCTGCAGGTCATCAAAGCGCAGGTCATCTGGGCCATGGCTGCGGAAATGGCACGTACCGTGGAAGATTTTCTGGCAAGGAGGGTCCGGGCTCTCCAGCTGGACGCCGCGGAAAGCATCCGGATGGCTCCGGATGTGGCTCCCATCATGGCCCGCTGGCTGAACAAGGATAAAAAATGGGAAAAAGCCCAGGTGGAGGCCTATACCACCCTGGCATCCCGGTACCTGTTAACCTGACATTTCCTAACCCAACTAACCCAACTAACCCAACTAACCCAACTAACTCAACTAACTCAACTAACTCAACTAACTCAACTAACTCAACTAACTCAACTAACTCAACTAACTCAACTAACTCAACTAACTCAACTAACTCCTTCCCCATGCCAAACACATACATTCTTGCCATTGACCAGGGCACCACAAGTTCAAGGGCCATTGTCTTCGACCCGTCCGGTCAGCCTGCCGGAGTAGCCCAGAGAGAGTTCAGGCAAATCTTTCCAAGACCCGGATGGGTGGAGCATGATCCCGGGGAAATCTGGTCATCCCAGCTCAAGGTGGTTCATGAGGCTATGTCCAATGCGGGGATCAGACCCTCGGACCTGGCCGGGATCGGGATCACCAATCAGCGGGAAACCGCGGTGGCCTGGGACAGGCAGACAGGTGAACCAATCTGTAATGCCATTGTCTGGCAGGACCGGCGCACAGCCGGGATCTGCGGTGAACTAAAGGATCAGGGCCTCGAGCGAATGATCCGGAAAAAAACCGGACTGGTGATCGATGCTTATTTTTCGGCCACCAAATGGCAATGGATCCTGGAAAATGTCCCGGAAGCCGGGGAAAAAGCGAAGTCCGGGAGACTGGCACTGGGAACGGTCGATTCCTGGCTCATCTGGAAACTGACCGGGGGCAAGGTGCATGTCACCGACGTGTCCAATGCCAGCAGGACCATGTTGTTTGATATCCATACCCTTTCCTGGGATCCGGAATTACTGGACCTGTTCGGCATTCCGGAAAAAGCACTTCCGGAGGTGAGGTCTTCTTCCGAAATTTTCGGCAACACGGGAAGCGGGATCTTTTCCGGACCTGTTCCCGTTGCCGGGATCGCAGGAGACCAGCAGGCGGCTACATTCGGGCAGATGTGCCTGACCCCAGGCTCGGTCAAGAACACCTATGGCACCGGCTGTTTTATCCTGTGCAATACAGGTGTTGCCCCGGTGGAATCGAGAAACAACCTGGTTACCACCGTGGCCTGGCAGCTTGACGGGATCACTACCTATGCCCTTGAAGGCAGCATTTTCATCGGCGGGGCAGTGATCCAGTGGTTACGGGACGGACTGGGGCTTATCAAGGATTCATCGGAGGTTGAGCAGCTTGCCCTAACTGTAAAGGACAACGGGGGAGTATATTTCGTACCTGCTTTTACGGGACTTGGAGCGCCCTACTGGGACCCCTATGCCCGGGGCATGATCGCGGGTCTTACCAGGGGTGTCACGGCAGGGCACATTGCCCGTGCGGCGCTGGAGAGCATTGCATTCCAGGTGAACGATGTGATCCAGGCCATGGAAAATGATGCCGGATTAAAGATCAGGGAATTAAAAGTGGACGGGGGTGCAGCAGTCAATGATCTGCTGATGCAGTTCCAGTCCGATCTGATCGGGATCCCTGTGATCAGGCCCAGGATCATTGAGACAACTTCCCTGGGAGCGGCCTACCTGGCGGGACTGGCGGTCGGTACCTGGAATTCGGTGGATGAGATCCGGGACTACTGGACCGTGGACCGGGAGTTTCATCAACAGGTCTCCGCAGAAGATCAGAAAGCACTGAAGAAAGGATGGAAGAAAGCGGTCGAACGTTCCATGAACTGGGAAACCTGAAACCTAACTCAACTAACTCAACTAACTCAACTAACTTTTTTCAATGAACGAGATTGTTGCAGAATTCATCGGCACCCTCCTGCTGGTTCTCCTGGGTAACGGCGTGGTGGCCAACGTGCTTTTAAAGGATACCAAAGGGCATGCCGGCGGGTGGATCGTGATAGCCGTGGGATGGGGACTGGGAGTTTTTGTGGGGGTGGCGGTGGCCGGGCCTGTGTCGGGAGCCCATATCAATCCTGCCGTCACCATCGGACTGGCCGTGGCCGGATTGTTTCCCTGGGACAGCGTGACATTATACATCATCGCCCAGCTTCTGGGAGGTGCTGCAGGAGCTTTCCTGGTCTGGGTTTTCTATTACCATCATTTTAACCGGACCGTGGACCCGGGCCTGAAGCTGGCTTGTTATTCCACCGGACCTGCAATCCGCAGGTACGGCAACAACATGATCAGTGAGGTGATCGGTACATTCGTGCTGATCTTCGTGATCCTCTACATTTCAGAGCCGGTGATGGATATGGGTGACGGACACCAGGTGAAAATGGGCATGGGCACACTGGGGGCACTCCCGGTGGCCCTGCTGGTCACTGCCATCGGTCTCTCCCTGGGGGGGACCACCGGATATGCCATCAATCCGGCCCGGGATCTTGGTCCCCGCGTCATGCACGCCCTCCTGCCCATGAACCACAAAGGGAAAAGCGACTGGGGCTATTCCTGGATCCCCGTAGCGGGACCCGTTGCAGGGGCACTGATCGCTGCAGGATTCTACCTGGTGCACCAGTGGCTGGTGATAACCTGATCACTCATACCGCAACGCAAGTGCCGGATCGGTTCCTGCGATTCGTATGGCATGGTACAGCACCGTAAGGACCGCCACCAGTACCGTGATCAGTGAGGTCAACAGCAGCAAATCAGCTTTCAGTGTGATCCGGAAAGAAAATTCCTGAAGCCACCACCTGGCAATGAACCAGACAGCAGGGAGCGCGATCAGGAGTGAAATGAGGATATACAAAGAAAAGTCCCGGATCATCATCATAACGATCTGGTGTGGCATAGCTCCCATGATCTTCCTGATCCCGATTTCCCGGGTCCTTTTTTCTGCCGTGAATGAAGCGAGTGCGAACAGGCCCAGTGACCCGATGAGCATGGCAATCAGCGTAAATATCTTCAGCAGCGAGGCCATTCTTTCTTCCGAGCGGTACATCTCATCGATCACCCCGTCCACAAAGTCATATTCAAAAGGGTACTGGGGAAGGAGTTCCTGCCAGGTGTTTTCCATGAAACGCAATGCACTTTCCTGGCGGCCGGGAGCTACCCTGACGATCATATGCTGCAGGTTTTCCGCCGCAATGGGAGCCAGGGCCATGGGTTCGATGCTGTTGCCCAGTGGCTGAAAATGAAAATCTTCCATCACACCGACCACCTGGCCGGAAAGTCCCATAAAGCGAAGTCCCATTCCCACGACCTCCTCTTTCCCGATGATTCCGGCCAGGGTCGCATTCACAATGAAGTTTGCCAGGGTGTCATGGAGCATATCGCCGGGATAATCCTCCGAAAATCCGCGTCCGCTACTCATGGTGATCCCCATGGCCTGCGTAAAGTCATAATGCACCCCCGTATATGAAACCAGCAGTGATTGTTCCGGATCCTTGCCCTCCCAGCCGATCCCTGATGAATTGCTTCCGATCCGGTAGGGAGGCTGCATGGATGCTGTAATGCTGACGATATCCGGGCCGCGCAGAAATTCTTTTTTCAACATTTCGTACTCCCGGTTCAGGTTACCCCTCAATTCTATGTGGACCAGGTTCGTTTTGTCGAATCCCAGGTCCGCATTTCTCATGAATTCCAGCTGCCGTGATACAACCAGTGCAGCGGTGATCAGCAGCACCGCCAGGGAGAACTGAAAAACGACCAGGGTTTTCCGCAGGGATCCGCTTCCTTTTGCCGGGTCCGCCTTTTCCCGTATGGCCCTGTCCGGTTTCATACCCGAGAGGTAAATGGCCGGATAACTCCCCGCCAGCAGGGTGGTGACCACAAGTACGGTCAGCACCCCCAGCAAATATTCGAGTGAGAACAGATCGCCGGCCTCAATTTCCTTTCCCGAGATCAGGTTGAACCGGTTAAGGAGCAGCAGGACGATCACGAAGGCCAGTATTACGGAACAAAGAACCTGGATGAAAGATTCAAACAGGTGCTGGCGGACCAGCTGGTTCCTGGAAGCACCGCTGACCTTCCTCAGTCCGATCTCCTTTGCCCGTATGGAGGACCTGGCAGTGCTCAGGTTCATGAAATTGATGCAGGCGATCAACAGCACGAACAGGGCGATTGCCGAGAAGATGTATACATAAAGAATCCCGCCCGGGGAGTGCCCGTACCCGAAATAGGAGTGAAGGTGGATCTGGTGCAGCGGAGCCACCATGAAATCGATGGTATTGCCCTGCTTATAGATCCCGGTCACCCCGGTAATTTTCCGGTTCACCACCGAATCGATGCTTCCTTCCTTCAGTTTTACATAGGTGCTGATGGAATTGGTATTCCAGGAATCGGTGTACCTGCCGCTGGTTTCCAAAAATTGCCACGGAACCAATATGTCGAAATCCAGGATTGTATTATCCGGCATTTTTTCGAGTACTCCGCTGACCGTAAAGGGAGATTCCCCGTTCACGAGGATTGTTTTACCCATGGGGTTTTCACTGCCGAAATATTTTTTTGCCGTTTCCCGTGAGATCACCATGGAACAGGGATCCCGCAATGCTTCCCCGGAATTGCCATACTGAAGGTTAAATCCGAACATCCGGAAGAAGGATGTATCTACAGCGAATATCCGGTTTTCGTAAAATTTATCATCACCCGAGGTGAACAGCATGCCTCCCATCCATGCCATCCTGCATTGCCGGGTTATCTCAGGTATTTCCTCCTTCCAGACGGGACCTGACACATAGGGAGTTACATTCACATGGTAGGGTTCCTGTCCGGAGTAGTACTGGTCCTCCTCCACCCTGTAAATCTGCCTGTAATTCGCATGGAACCTGTCATAGCTCAGTTCATCCGCCACCCAGAGCAGCATCAGCAGCACACATGCCAGGCTGATGGAGAGGCCGATCATGTTGATGAGGGTCATTTTCCTTTCCCTGAAGAGTATGCGGAAAATCTGAATGGTTCTGTGCAGGATCATGATTGCAAAACTTTTAATAAAAGACGGATCATCATCGGCTTCATTACAATTCCAAAAGATTATCTTGGCAAATATTTTACCAATGTTACTGCAAATGAAAAGAGATATTGATCTTTTTGCCCTCATTGAGCATGAACATCAACGCCAGAAAAGGGGGATTGAACTGATCGCCTCGGAGAACTTTGTAAGTGCACAGGTGATGGAGGCCATGGGATCCTGCCTGACCAACAAGTACGCGGAAGGTTATCCCGGTCACCGTTACTACGGCGGGTGCGAAGTGATCGATGAGGTGGAACAACTGGCCATCGACCGTCTCTGTCAGCTTTTTGGCGCAGCGTATGCCAACGTACAACCCCATTCCGGTGCCCAGGCCAACATGGCGGTTTTCCTGACCGCACTGAAGCCGGGGGATACATTCATGGGACTGGATCTTTCGCACGGGGGACACCTTTCCCACGGATCGCCGGTGAACAGTTCGGGAATCCTGTACAATGCGGTATCCTACCAACTGGACGAAGAAACCGGTCTGATCGACTACGACGCCATGGAGGAACTGGCGCTGAAGGAAAAACCCAAATTGATCGTGGCAGGAGCATCGGCCTATTCCAGGGAATGGGATTATCAGCGGATGCGGAGTATCGCTGACCGGATAGGAGCGATCCTGATGGTGGATATGGCCCATCCTGCCGGGCTGATCGCGGCCGGATTGCTGGACAACCCGCTCCCCCATGCGCATGTGGTGACATCCACCACCCACAAAACCCTCAGGGGGCCCCGCGGGGGGATCATCCTGATCGGAGAGGATTACGACAATCCGTGGGGGCTGACGACAAAAAAAGGAGAGGTGCGGAAGATGTCTTCCCTGATCAATTCGGCGGTGTTTCCCGGGATCCAGGGGGGACCGCTGGAGCATATCATTGCCGCCAAGGCGGTATCATTCGGTGAAGCGCTGACCGAAGAATTCAGGGAATACCAGAAACAGGTGAAGAAGAATGCCAGTGTGATGGCAGATGCTTTTATCCAACTTGGTTACAAGGTGGTCAGCGGAGGTACGGATAACCATTCCATGCTGATCGATCTGCGCACCAAGGTGGCGGATATTACGGGCAAGCAGGTGGAGAACATCCTGGTGGAAGCGGACATCACGGTGAATAAGAACATGGTGCCGTTCGATTCGCGGTCCCCCTTCCAGACCAGCGGGATCAGGGTGGGAACCCCGGCCATTACTACCAGGGGGGTGAAGGAGGATCTCATGCCGGCGGTGGTGAAACTCATCGACCGGGTGATCATGAATATCGACAACAGGAATGTGATCGAAAAGGTGCGGCGTGATGTGAACGAGATGATGGCCGACTATCCCATGTTCGCATAATGCATCCATGGAGTGGTATGCCTATATTGCCGTAGTGGTCATCGGTGTGCTGGTGGGGATCATCAATACACTGGCTGCAGGGGGATCCCTGATTTCATTACCACTGCTTATGGCGCTCGGTCTTCCTCCCAACGTGGCCAACGGGACCAACCGTATCGCCATTTTCCTCCAGACTGTGGTGGGAGTGGTTGGCTTTCACAGGGAAAAGGTGATGGATTTCCCCAGGGGGTTCAAGGTGGGGATCCCCGCGGTGATGGGAGCGGTGGCCGGTGCATTCATTGCCGTGAACATGAACGACCGGGCCATGAAGCTGGCCATCGGGGGGATCATGATCCTCATGTTCCTGGTGATCCTGCTCAGGCCCAACCGCTGGCTCCGGAGTCACGAAACCCATCCGCCCGTCCCTTACTGGGTGCAGGTGATCATTTTTTTCCTGGTGGGCGTTTACGGGGGATTCATCCAGGCGGGAGTGGGATTCTTTCTGCTCACCGCGCTGGTCCTGGGTTCCGGCTTTGAACTGGTCAGGGCCAATGCCCTGAAGATCTTTGTCAATCTGCTGTATACCCCGCTTGCGCTGGTGATCTTTTTCCTGCACGGGGACGTGCACCTGTGGATGGGGCTCCTGCTGGCAGTGGGAAGCATGATCGGTGCATGGATCGGAACCAAAATCGCCGTGAGATGGGGAGCGGTATTCATCCGGTATGTGCTCCTGGTGGCCCTGCTTTTCGCGGCCGCCAAGCTGATCTACGATGCGGTCAGGGCACTATGATGTATCTGATCCATCCGTTCTCCCTGAAGGCGGCAGCCTGATCGATCGAAAAACGGCTTTTCCTGGCAGCCTCCACCACCATATCCCAGATGCATTTATCACTGTAGGTGGCATTATTCACACTTGCGGCCACCACTTTTCCTTCCCGGTCCACCTGGATATCGACGGTGACCTCAATCCTGCTTGTTACCTCGCATCCCGATACATCCGGTTTGGGGATGCTGCGGCCGGTCCGTCCCGAGCCCAGTCCGCCGAAAGTGATCCCGCCACCCAGTCCCCCGCCCGTGCCGTAGCGGTCCGCATCAGCCATGCCGCCGGGATCACCCTGGTTCCCGCTGCCTTCGGTCACACCCTGGGACCCGTCCGATTCTCCGACGCCCTGCCTGCCAAAGGCATCTCTTCCCAGGTTATTCAGCCGCTCTGCCTGTTGCTGACGTTCACGCTCGATGCGTTCCTGCTCTTCGCGCCGCGCACGTTCGATGCGTTCCTGTTCCAGGCGCTCCCTTTCGAGTGCCTCCAGCCGTTGTCTTTCCAGCGCCTCCTGCCGTTGCCTTTCCAGTTCTTCGGGGGTGGGACCTGACGGTTCCTTCACCCTGGTTTCTTCCAAATCCTGGGTCTGGTCGGGACGGACCGGCTGGGGCCGGGTCTGTGCACGGATTTCCTCCTGGAATTCCCGGTCCACTTCACCGGACTGTTCCACGGTTTCCCTTGAAACGGGCAGATCCTCGTCTCCTGCCTGCTGCTCATCCCCGCTGGGTTCGTATTCCCCGAAACCGGTCTCATCCGTACCGAAATTGACCAGGATACCTTCTTCTCCGGGTGGGGGGAAAGGGTAGGTCAATCCGGCGAAGATCAGCAGCAGCAAAAGCAGGCAGTGATACACGATGGTTGCTATGAGTCCTCTCTTATTGAGTTTCATGGTCTTCTTGACATGGTCAGCGCGAAGGCTTGGTACCCAGGATCACCCTGTAACGATTCCTCCTGGCAATGTCCAGGACAATGAACACCTCTTCCATGTGCAGGTTCCGGTCCGCGTTCAGCCTGATGGTGGGTGCCTCCCCGTAATTCTCAAGTTTCCTGCGCAGTATGCTTTCCAGCTCACCGAGATGGTACTGCTGGTCATCCACGAAGATCGCTTTCTCACGGTTGATGGAAACCACCAGGACCGGGTTTGCCTGTGTCTGGTTATTGCTTTCAGGCAGATCCACATCCCCGGCGGCAGGAACGATCAGGGTGGAAGTGATCATAAAAAAAATGAGCAGCAGGAAGACGATGTCGGTCATTCCCGCCATATTGAAATTCTTATTGGATTTATGTCTGGACGTGATCGCCATTACAGCTGTGTTAAAACCACGGTATAATTCCTTTCAGCCGCTACATTCATGATCCGTACAGCTTCCCCCACCGAAACCTCCGGTGCCGTGACCACCTTGATGGTAGGATCCGGGGTGCCCTGCAATCTGGCTTCAAGGATTGTGCCAAGCTCTCCCAGGCTTACCGTCCTGCCATCCACGGTGATGCGGCTATTGCTGTGGATGGTGACCGTGGGGATGGTCGGTTCGGCTTCAACCGTTACCTGTCCCCGGCTGGGAAGTAGCATTTTCAGAGCATTTGGGGCAATCAGGGTGGAAGTGAGCATAAAAAAGATAAGCAGGAGAAAGACAATGTCGGTCATCCCCGACATGGCAAAATTATCAAGCACCCTATTTCTGGGTTTCAGTGCCATGCTTGCTATGTTGCCGGTTCATTCAACAGATCAATGAATTCCGAGGCTCCTGCCTCCATGTTGTTGATCACCTTGTCCACCCTGGCGACCAGGGTATTGTATGCAAAGAATGCAATGATACCCACGATGAGCCCTGCCACGGTGGTGATCAGTGCCGTATAGATCCCTGCCGACAGCATGCCCACATTGATGTTGTTACCTGCAGTGGACATCTGGTGAAATGCCTGTACCATCCCGATGACGGTCCCCAGGAATCCGATCATGGGTGCCCCTCCGGATACGGTGGCCAGCGTGGGAAGTCCTCTTTCAAGCTTGTAGATCTCCAGCCTTCCCACGTTCTCAATGGCTGCATTCACATCATTCAGTGGACGGCCTATCCTGCTGATCCCTTTTTCGATCATGCTGGCTACGGGATTGTCGGTGGACTGACAGAGTGCACGGGCCGAATCCACCTTCCCGTCCATGATGTAGTCCTTGATCCTGTTCATGAAGTTCTGGTCCACCCTGGATGCCTTCTTGATGGCAAACCAGCGTTCAAAGAAAATGTATACCGCGATCAGGCTCAACAGCACAATGGGGATCATTACCCATCCTCCCTTGATGGCCAGATCGATGAACGATTCTGTGGATGTGCCCTGTATGTTACTGGTATCGAGACTTGTGACCTGTAGAAAAATCAATGGTTCCATGAATGCTGATTTTGGGTCGAATATATTAAAAATAACGGGAGAAGCCCCGGTTAAGTATACTCCGTTATTAAAGATTCAGGACTTTTATCAACACCGGGTTTCAGTGGTGTATGAACTGGGCCTGAAGGAAATATACCCCTGCACCGGCCAGGTAGCCGAGCAGCGCGAGCAGGGAGATCTTTTTCATGTACCAGATAAAGTCGATCTTTTCCATTCCCATTGCGGCCACCCCGGCAGCAGATCCGATGATCAGGATGCTTCCGCCCGTTCCCGCGCAGTAGGCCAGGAATTCCCAGAAAAGGCCGTCCTGCACAAAATAGCCCATGTATTCCTGCATCGCCGGATCCGCAATGGCACTGAGGCTGGCCGGATCCACGATGGGATACATCCCCATGGCTCCCGCCACAAGGGGTACATTGTCCACAACGGCCGACAGCATACCGATGGCCAGGTCGATCAGGTAAATATTCCCCAGGTTTTCGTCCAGCCAGCTGGCCAGTACTGTCAGCTGTCCCGCACTCTGAAGGGCAGCCACAGCCGAGAGTATTCCCAGGAAAAAGAAGATGGTGGGAAACTCGACCCTCCGCAGGATGTTCACAACCTTGAGTTTGTTCCGGATCTCCACAGATTTTTTATAATGCATGAGTTCGGTCACCAGCCAGATCACCGAGAGGGAAAGCAGCATTCCCTGGTAGGGAGGCAGGTGGGTAATGGTTTTGAAGACAGGAACAAAAAGGAGTCCGGATACCCCGAGTATCAGCATCAGCTTTCTTTCAAACGCTGTGGTGTAAACCGGTTCATCCTCCCGCACCACAGGTCTTGTCACGTTCCCTTTGTGCACACATGTGCAAAACACAAGCGGGATGATCATGGTGACCAGACTGGGGAGGATCACCCTGGCAATGATACTGAGTGTGGTTACCTGTCCCCCGATCCACAGCATGATGGTGGTCACGTCCCCGATGGGAGACCATGCACCGCCTGCATTGGCTGCCAGTACGATCATGCTGGCAAAGAACCAGCGGGTCTCTTTCTCGGAAACCAGTTTGCGGAGAAGCGCCACCATCACGATGGTGGTGGTGAGGTTGTCCAGGACGGCGGACATAAAAAAGGTAAGTATGCTGAGGATCCAAAGAAGCTTGATCTTTTTTGTGGTTCGAATGCGGTCGGTGATCACCTTGAAGCCGTCGTGCTGATCCGTGATCTCCACAATGGTCATCGCACCGAGCAGGAAGAAAAGGATCTCGGAGATATCACCCAGGTGATGGATAATCTCATGGTTCACGATGAAGTGTCGCATCTCATCGATCCCGGAGGCTCCGGGATCCATATGTTCCTTTTCCACAAATGTGTTCCATGACTCGCTCAGGCCTGCGGTGAAAATGTCGAACGCACCAAAAATATAAAGGACCCAGAGCAGGGTCCCGATCATCAGCGCCGGGATCGCTTTATCCACATGCAGGGGATGCTCCAGGGCAATGGCCAGATACCCGAGAAGAAAGACAACGACCATCAAAATGAACATAACCAGCGGGTTTTTTCAGAGTGAGCCCAAAGATATAAAAGTTTTACTCATCCGTTTCGGGCGGGAGGGAATTTTTATTCTTCTTTTTCCTGTTGATAAGTCCCCCCATGAAACGCTTGATCAGCTCCCTGAAGTTATTGAATTCCTCCCTGTAGGAGATCCCCACACCCTGCTTGTAAGGGGCGGTTTCAAACAACAATTCATCCCTGGCCCTGTTGAATGCGGTGATGCTTATGTTGTCTGTAACCAGGAATTCCACATCAAAGTCCCCCACGATATACGGATTGTTCGAAGCCCCGCTGGAAGGATTGGTTTCCTGTCCCCCCACATCCACATTTCCGCTGATGATGATCCGGTCATTCAGCAGCTGTGTTGACAGGGCCACTTCAACCTCATCACTGCTGATCTGGTCACCCGGCCGGTAATTGACACCGATATCAAAATCATCACTGATCTGGGAAAGCCAGTTGCTCAGCTGGTTGGAAAGCAATTCACTGGCAGTGACGCCTGCAATGGAGGAGTTCATGGTCCCCACATTCACCACACCCATCCCGGTCACGCTGTAGAAATTATTGATCACCAGCAGGGAAAGGAATTGTTTCATCCGCTCTTCTTCGGTACTGGTGCTGTTTATCAGAAGATTACGTGTCTCGGGATCGGCCGTGGGCATTTCAATACCGGTGCCGATCCTCGGGGAATTCAGCTCGCCCTGCAGGGTGAGATGGCATTCCACGGGGATGCGCTTCTTCAGCTTTTCCCTCATCTGGGATTGACCTCCGGGGTATAGATTATAGGGAGCCGCCCTTGTTGTATAGATGGCATTCAGATCAACGGTGGCGTTGGTCGGGGAGCCGTTGAAATTGATCCTGCCGCCGGGTTCGATCTGAAACCGTTTATTGATGACATTCTGCAGTGTGAAGAGATATTCACCTGTCTGGAGCACCACATCCCCGAATATGCTGAAACCATCGTCCGGATCCAGTTCTATGCGCAGATCGCCCCGTCCGGAGGTCTCTATGATGTCGCCCACCCTGGGATCAAATATGAGTTGCACCACAGCATCAGGGGTGATGCTGATCTCCATCTCCATGGACATCCCCCCTGTTTTTTTCTGCGGACCGGCATCAGCATGCAATTCCATATCCCGGTCGCTGATGAAAGTAATGAAATCGGTGCGCTGAACCTCGCTGGCCGTATAAAGCGGCAGGTAAATGGCAGTGTTCCTGCCGGTCCTGGCGTCGACCCTGAGACTGAGCTCCTCGGGCGGACCCGATATGACGACATTGCCTGTGGCGAATACACGGCCATAATAGGTTTCGTTATCCTCGGCGGTGGTGTTCAGCGCCATCAGGTTGGTGGCCTCAATTTTCAGATTGATAAACAAGTCCTTCAGATAGTTGTTTGAGATGGAGCCATCGATGCGGGCGCTGTTTCCCGTCGCATCCGATAAAAGAAAATCTTCCAGGTAGATATTGTTGTGATAGATCCGCAACTGGTCACTGAACCGGTATCGTGTGCCCAGCATGGAAATTGTGGTTTCTCCTTCATTGAATCGAACGGTGCCGTTCAGTTCAGGTTCTCTGATTGAACCGTCCAGGGTCAGTTTCACATTCGCTTGACCGGAAAGGTCGCTGAATAATCCCTTCACGTAGGGATCCACGGATCTCAGGTCGAATTCATTCAGCTGGATATCAAAATCAAGCAATCCTCCTGCAGGGGTATAGTCCCCGTGCACCTCCATTCCCCGGGAGTCCGGTCCCTGCGACAGCAAATCCAGCACGATCGTCCCCCTGGATTCATTCCATAATGCATCCAGGAAAGTGGGACCCATTTTTTGTCCGTTGAACCAGAGGGTGTCCACTGTCAGATCGGTAGTGATGTGGGGAAATTGATCTACCTTCCTGTAATTAAAATTCCCGGTGATGTTTCCCAGTAGTTTGAGATTCATACCACTCATGGGAGCCAGCCTGGCCAGGTTCAAATTCCTGATATCCAGGTTGAATTGATCTTCCGTTTCTGATGAAATGGCCCCATCCGCCAGGAAATATTCATTCCTGCTCTCAATGATGAGACTGTCCACCTGCAGATAGGATTTTTTCAACTGGATGCTGGATCCATGGATTTTCCATTCTTCATTATCCACATAAAATGTGGATGGTTGCACACCCAGCTTAAAATTCCGTCCCTCCAGGGTGTCATTTTCAAACGAACCAAACAGGTTGATGTTCCCGCGGTACACGGGGTCAAGCCGGTTATCCCAGGTGACGTTCAATTTTGCAGTGTCCCCGGAGGCTTTCAGGTAGAATTGCTGGTCCACCAGGGACAATTCCTCCCCGAAGGTCATGCTGTCTGATTGGAACCTGGCTGTAAAGACGTCCCGGTCAATTCCGGTAAACAGGTCCACATTGTGCCATGTGTTCCCTGCGATCCGCAGCAGGGGCATATAACCCGTGGTGGTGAATTCACTGCGTGACGGGTCGTATCTTCCATAGATCATAGAACGGTCACCGATCCCCAGGACCGGGAAGAAAAAATCGAGCAGCGGACCCACCCGCTTGAAGTCCAGGCGGTAGACGAACCGGTTCAGGGAGTCCGGTCGGGGCGGATGCCCGGGGATCACATCCACGAACCTGTCTGCCATGTTCCGGAAAGAAGCGGGCAGCTCGGTCATCCGGTACCTGCCAGTGATATCTGAATCGAATAGTTCCGATCTTACCTGGAGCAGGGAGGTATCCGGGGTATTTTTTGCAAGAACCGTCAGATCATACAGCTGCAGCTGTGCATCCGTTTTTTCAAACAGGCTGTTGACCAGCCTGATCTCACCATTCATTTCGTCCAGTGTCCTTCCCGAAAGATCCGTCTCTATCAGAAAGGAAGCGAAATAATTGGGATCCTCCTGGGGGAGGTTCAGGTAAAAGGGCCTTGCCCTGGCCACGTCCGCCGTAAAATTATAGACGGGCACTTCTCCCGAAAAATCCATTTTCCCGAGAAAATCCAGCCTGATATTCGGATCGCTGATACTGAGCAGTCCGTCAAACGTATTATTTGTAAATGCACCGTCAACCGTGATGTTGCTGTACGCATAATCATAAAACTCCAGGGTGTCGATGACCCCGTCCAAATTCGCCCGGATCTCTTTCCCGTTCAGGGTGCCGTCCGCATAGATATCCATGTCCAGGCCGGCCAGGTATTCCTCCTGTCCCAGGAAAGTACCCAGCCTGAAATTATTTGTCCGGAGACGGCCGTTGAAAGAGAGACCCCGGAGGCTGTCAGGCCTGAAGGACAGGTCCATAACCATATTCCCCAGGTCGGATACCAGCAGTCCGTTTGCCACAAAATGATCCGGATAGCCGGTGAACCGTCCCCTGTAGACCAGGTTCCCCAGCTTGGTAAGGGGAGTCGGTTCGGTCAAATTTGCAGCTTCCTGCGCCACCCGGAGACTGGCCAGGGCATCGAATGATGTGTTGAGCTGCCTGAAATTGAAATCAATGAAGGTGTGCTCGAAATCCGGCAGTCCGATCATGATAAAATCGAAGGCGAGGGAACTCCTGTCATCGAATGTGACAAACAAATCCTCACCGCGCAGATCGCTCAATGTCCCGCTCAATGACCCGTCAATGGTGACCCGGTCCAGCACGCCCCCTACTCCTTGAATGAAGCTGGTGACATCATCCATGGCGAGAATGGAATGACGGGCAGTCAGCTTGAGTTTCACTTCATTTGCAAAGTCCCTGAAGACGCCGTAATTGTCAAAGTTGAGCGAGAGTTCGGGGATCCTGAGTCGTGAACCTTCGGTATCAATGCTCAGCTCATTGAACTGCAGATGTTTTTTGCCCAGTTCCAGATGCGAGGAGAGCCAGCCGATTTCGAACCCGGATTTTTCAATGCCCGAAAGATCGGCAATGTGCATCCGGATCGTATCCCTGTAAATCTCCAGGTCTTTTACGCGAATCGCGAGGTTGCCCAGGTCGAGGTCCGCAAAATCGACCCCCTGCTTGACGGAGGCGGGATCATCCCTGGTGGACAGAGAAAATCTTCCGTTGATCAGCTCGATGCCTGCGATCGTCAGGCGATTTTTCTTTTCAGGCGGCACATGTGGTTTTGATAACCGGTCGGTGATGAATTTCAGGTTGATCATGCCATCGGGACCGATCACGAAATTCACATATGCATCTTCGAAGGTAGCCCTTCTGATCTCCACCTGGTTCCTGTCCGGTCGAAACCGTTTGATCCTGAATTTGGTAAGTCCCGAAAACAGCAATGTATCGCCGTGCTGGTCCTCGATATAGAGATCCGTGACCTGGATCCGTTTGAAAAATGTATAACTGACCGAGGAAAGGGAAATGGTGGTTTCCAGTTCTTCGGCGAGCTGCCCTGCCAGATATTTGCTCAATGCAGTCTGTACCTGCCTGTTCTGCAGGAAAAGCAGGCTCAACGCCGGTATGGTGAACAATACCAGGACGACTACCAGTCCTATTTTCGCTATCTTTTTAATACTTTTGCTTTTTCTGCCTTCTGAAGGTAACAAAAATATAAAAAGTATTATGAAGGCTACTCATATTCTGGGAATTGAATCTTCCTGTGATGATACTGCCGCGGCCGTGGTGCGAGACAGGCTCCTGCTCTCGAATATCATTGCGGGTCAGGAGGTCCACAGGCAGTATGGAGGGGTGGTTCCCGAACTGGCATCCCGCGCCCATCAGCAGCATATCGTTCCGGTGGTGGACAGGGCACTGAAGGAAGCGGGGATCGGACGCGGAGATATTGATGCGGTGGCATTTACGCGGGGACCGGGCCTGCTGGGATCCTTGCTGGTGGGAACCTCTTTTGCCAAAGGTTTCTCAGCCGCTCTCGGTATTCCCCTGATCGAGGTGAACCACTTACAGGCACATATTCTGGCCCATTTTATTCTCAGGGAAGGAGAACGGGAACATTCACCCGCATTTCCCTTCATCTGTCTGCTCGTATCCGGCGGCCACACACAGCTGGTGCTCGTGAAAGATTACCTTCGGATGGAGATCATGGGACAAACCATTGATGATGCAGCAGGAGAGGCTTTTGATAAATGTGCCAAGCTGCTTGATCTGCCTTATCCGGGAGGACCGCACCTGGACCGGCTGGCTTCAGCTGGTGATCCGCTGAAGTTCAAATTCAGCAGGCCCCGGCTTGAAGGATTTGATTATTCTTTCAGCGGATTGAAGACTTCCTTTCTCTATTTCATCAGGGACCGGTCCAGTGAGAATCCCGCCTTTATCGGTGAAAACCGGGCCGATCTGGCGGCTTCCCTGCAGAAAACCATCATTGATATCCTCCTGAATAAACTCCGCAGGGCGGCGCAGAAAACGGGGATCCGGCAGATTGCACTGGCCGGGGGGGTGTCGGCCAATTCAGGATTGCGCGAGGCTTTACGGAATGAGGCCAACAGGCACCGATGGGAGGTGTTCATCCCTGACATGACCTATACCACGGACAATGCTGCGATGATCGCCATCAACGGATATTACAGCTACCTGGAGGAAAGGTTTGCACCGGACGACATCTCACCCATGGCAAGGATGTACTTTTAGACGGGTATGGCCTTTTTTGCAATAAAAAATTATTATATTGGTTTGAAATTTTGCAGAGGGAATGGATAAGTTAGAGTTTCAACCCACGCAGAAAACACCCTATGTTTTGCTGGATCCTTCCGGCAAAATTAAATTCAAGGGCAGATCCATTCCCGAGGATGTTTCCCTGTTTTATGATGATATACTCGACTGGGTCATTGCCTATGCTTCCGCCCCTCCCGCAAGCACGGAAGTGGACATCGAGATGGAGTACCTGAACAGTGGAACTTCAAAATACATGCTGCGCCTTTTGAAGAAGCTCAAGGAAGTGGATAATGACGGATACAATCTGAAGATCAACTGGGTGTATGAAGAAGGCGATGACGATATCCTGGAGCGGGGAGAGTATTATGCTTCGATCCTCGATCTGGATATTAATTTCATCGAGATCGAATAATCAGTCCTCCCGCATCAGCGAAGCCGCCACTGTCTGCCAGTATTCCAGGTGAAAATCATAGGAAACCGTTCCTCGGATGGATTTCTCAAAACTGACCGAATCGCCGGCTGAATCCAGGTGAAGCAGAGAGGGATCAAACAGGCCGGGTTTTTCAGGGTGAAACTGGACCCCGAACACGCGGGGATATTTCGTGTGTTCAATGGCCTCGATCACTTGTCCGTCCACCGACAGTGCGGCAATTCTCCAGCCGGTCCCCAGGGTTTCAATAGCCTGGTGGTGACTGCTGAGGACCCTGGGATCCTCTTTGCCGTCCAGGGTGCCAGGATCAAGGAATGTTCCCCGCTTGATCCTGATGGGATGGAAATGATAGGAGGTGGGTTCACCGCAACCGTAGTTGAGAAGGCCTTTATAATTGCTGTGTACCTGGTGGGGAGGAAGCGACAGGACCTCCTCCGCAGTCCAGATTCCATAGATCTCCGATGGAATATCCTGAACCAGTGTGCCCCCTGTAGCCACATTCATGGTTTGCATGCCCAGGCATATTCCGCTTACAAGATAGGTGCTTCGCGACTCGAGCAGGGGTTGGCGGTCCGGTTCCCGATCATTTCCCAGCAGGTGGTACAGGAAGGACACTTCAAAATAGTGCCTGAAGGGATCGGTGACCCTGGTAAGCAGATGCAACGGCTCACCATATAAAACAGGAGGGATGTCCGGTCCCCCGAAAAATAGCGCTCCCCGGGATATGGCAAACAGCTCTTCGAACTGGTCACTGCACGAGTTGGTCACTGAAATGTGGTAAGGATCCAGCTTCCCTTTCACTTCTTTCAGGCTCACGTAC
>Ga0116196_1000096_pt1 | contig 20434 bp, 15 predicted proteins | sample ZodSprso05mmetaG_FD_97002 | JGI IMG/M metagenome (GOLD analysis project Ga0116196, IMG submission 97002) | Hot spring sediment microbial communities from Zodletone spring, Oklahoma to study Microbial Dark Matter (Phase II) - Zodletone Spring... ... | reverse complement strand
CATCCCCACTCAGGTCCCTGCCTTCGTATTCGATACCTATGTATCCCCTGTATCCCGACTCCTTGATGATGCTGAGCAACCTGAAATAGTCGATGCTGATCTCATAACCACATTCATTAAATGCGTATGATTTCGCACTAACCCCTTGTGCATAAGGCATCAATTCCCTCACACCCATGTATCTATCATATGATTTGTTACGGCTGATGGTAAAATTCCCAAAATCTGGAAGTGTTCCGCAATTGTCCATCTCCACTGCCTTGATCAGTGCTGAAAGCCATGCGGCATCGGATGAATATCCCCCATGATTTTCAACCACAACACTGATTTTATAGTCCTTAGAAAAACGACACAGTTCGGTAAGGCTTCTGATTACAGCCGAGGCCACTCTTTTTCGGGAACCCTTACCTGCGGCGTTGACCCTGATTGCATGGCAACCCATTATTTCAGCACATTCAACCCATTTAAAATGCCGTTCTACGGCCTTTTTTCTTTCCCTTTCATTTCGCTCTCCAAGGTCTCCCTCATCGTCGATCATGATTAGCACATTCTTTATAAGATTATCACTGGTCCGACGGAAGAGTTCCCTGGCATACTCTTTAGAAGCAGACGGGAAAAAGGTGTTTACATATTCCACCGCATGGATGTCGAATTTTTCTTTTGCATAAACAGGAAATTCAAGGTTATCCAGTTCACCACTGAATAGTTTCCTGTTCAGGGACCATTCCGCAAGCGATATCCTGAAGAACAGGTCCTCATCCCGGAGTATGGATCCCGGGAAACCTGACAGGGCAAAAGGAATCGCTGACAGGGCAGCAGCACCCACGGTTGCATTTTTAATGAATGATCGTCTCGTTTGCATCGCTGAAATCTTTTTAAGCTGAATAAGTCAATAACTTCCAAATTTTGGGTCTCTCCATCCACTCACATATTGCAGGGAGGATTTCAATAACCAGTTCAGACAACCCGTTCCCGTTCTCGGTCCCAGTATACCTTGCGGCTTTCCCTGTAGGCGATGGTTGCCATGGCGGCTGTTATGCCTTCCTCAAATGCCTGGTCAATATTGCAACTGGGTTGCTTCCCCTCCCTGATCGCTTGTATCCATTCTGCTATATGTAGATGGGTAGTGTCGATCCTGCGGTTACCACGGAAGGTGTAAAGCAGTCCCCTGTTGGCAAAGTACTGTTCTGTGGGTGTGGCCACACCGTCTACATTCTTCCGGCCGGGGATGTAAGTATAGATAGGTATTTCCGGCTTTATCAAGCCGCTTTCTATCTTATCCCTGTACCTGGTACTTTCCTCGCAGGCATAGATGATCAGGTTGTTTCCGAGTTCCATGGAAGCATCATGTCCCATGATCACCTTGCCACGGTCGCGATTATTGGCCAGTGAGGCACTGTAAAGCATTGAAAAATCGAGGTTAGGGTATTCAAGCGTGGCATTCCAGATATCCGGCACTTCTCTAACTTCGTTCACATAATGTTCCGGTTGTTTAAAGAAATATACCCCTCCGGAAGCGACAACGGATTCAGGAATTCCCATGCCGAGGATTTGATTGATAGCATCATACTCATGGGTGAGCAAGTCTCCGGATAAGCCAGTACCGTAATCCCACCAGCAGCGCCAGCGGAAGAATCTTTCCTGACTGAAGGGATGTTTCTTCTCACAGGGTTTTTCGAATTGCTCCCAGTCGATCGTCCGGCGGTTACCATCCGGATGGATATCATATATCCAGGCTCCGTTGGGATCATTACGGTTGGTACATACCTCCACCAGGTTGATCTTCCCCAGCAAGTTCTTCTCTACCGCTTCCTTCGCCTTGATGTAGCTTTCTGTCTGCCTCCCCTGGTGTCCCAGTTGAAACACAACCCTGCTATTCTTCACGGCATCTCTAATGGCAAATACTTCCTCAACTTTACGTGCAAGCCCTTTCTCCACATAGATGTGCTTGCCTGCCCGGGCAGAATCGATTGCAATTCGTGCGTGCCAGTGATCAGGCGTTGAGATGATCACCGCATCGATATCATCCGCTGCCAGCAATTCCTGATAATTCTTGTATCTTCTCGCCTTTTTTCCCATGGTACCGTCCGGACCTTCCCTTCCTACATTGGCTGCGGCACTGAGCGCTTTCTCTGCATTAACATCAAACAAATCGCACACGCCGTTGACCACTAGGTTTAGATCATCCTGCTGGAGAAAATCAGCATACCTGGTATCCCTTGGATTCCACCTGAAAGAATCTTTCCACTCCTTGATCGTTTCCGGGGGGACAAAACCAGCTGCCTGCATCAAATATGTTCCCCGCGAACCATATCCGATGATCCCCAGTCTAATGGCATCACCGTCATGTGCATATCGCTTGTATTCAAGACTTTCCGTGTTCATGTTCAGTTCCCTGGCCAGCCGGTGACTCCTGATATGATCCTGTCTTCTTTTTCTCAATACACCGTATGCAAACGCCCCAATTACGGGAAGCGTGGCAAAACCTTTAAGCAGATCCCGGCGGTTCATCTTATTCCCTTTTTCATTTTGATGTTTCTCAGTCATATGCTCAGATCTTAATTTTTTTAAAAATAAACCGGTCGATGCCCACAGCTTTCCATGTGGGAAACAGGAGTATCACCCAGAGTGTGAGTAATTCGATGAGGTTTTTGTTGACCCAAAGGTAATTGCCTTCACTGGGTATCATGTATGTTGCCCCGATGAGGGGAGGATGTGACAAGTAGTAAAATGTAAGGAGCACCATTCCAGCAATGGCTGCCATACGGGTGAATAATCCCAATATCAGTCCTGCCCCGATCAGTATCAGTCCCCATATGTTCAAAAAATCAAGCACATTGAGCAGTGAAGGATTGCTTCCCATGGAAAAGAACAGTCCCTCTAACCATCCTTCCGAGTCCATCAGGTATCCGAGACTGGACCAGTCGGGATTCATCAGTTTACTGATACCTTCATAGAGGAAATGCCATCCGATGGCAACCCTCAGAATCACGAGGGACCAGAATTGCCACGATGAGTAACTTTTGTATTTCATTTCTGTTTTGAGATAAATTAAGATTATTGGGTCATAGTGAACGTTTCAGAACAATTAAAACCTGTTATTATTAGTTTGTCGTCAACATCGGATCATGTTAGTCAAGCGGTAATCCATCTGTAGTCGCATCCCTGATTTAAATGTATGAACTCGATTGATGGAATGTTCCTTCGCAGATGTTCATGAAGTAATCTGACCCCCATTTCTTCTGAGGTTCCATGATTGATGACCACCAGAGGATTACCAGTATCTTCCGCATAATATGCCTGCCGCCATGTCTTGATGGTATCGTCAACCCCGATACAGAGATCCGGGTTCAATTCAGCATAGTCCCGGGGATCGCAGATACATCCTGTGCCAAGTCCCACAGTGGATACAACTCTGTCCGGATCTCCGTAGAATGCCACTCCGGGTTGGTTGAGATCCGCAAGTTTCGAGGCAATCTTACCGGCAATATTTGAAGCTGTATCTTTTTCAACCTGATATACATTAAAATAGTCTTTTATTCGGACAATATCTTCATTTTTAAAGCCTAATGCTTCTCCTAAACCAAACGGAATAAAGACGAGATCAGGGACATCATGACTTCGGATAATCACCAGTTCATGATTTTCAATCCATCTTTTCTTATTTTCAAGAGCCTCCCAATACTGTTCTCTTGCAGGAGATGGTGTATCAAAGAAGTATTCCTCTCCTATCTTTTCGAGGTTTTCTAGATCCCAGTGTATATAGAAAGTAGGTTCATGTACAATTAAGACATTGATACCATGACTTACAGCCTTCTTAAGAGTTTTTAAATAAGGAGTCCAGACAGTTCCGACCTTCTTTATTTTTGTATTCGGATTTCCGATTATAATTCGATCAACGGAGGGTTCCCCTACAGGACAGAGGCTCCGTAAATATATTTGAAGATCTGCGGCGGTGGTTATTTCTTCTTTTTCCCCAAGAGTCTTCAAACTTAGAAACATTGGAGCCAATCCTGTTGTTATTATAAAGTCTCGTCTCTTCATCTTATTATATTTCTTACAAATTGATTAGATTGAATGATTCTAGATTAAACACTTAGATTATTAAGAAATATCTAAGAATATATACATAAAGTGTTTTTCCACTTAACAAAATGACCATTTCCGATCCACATCTATGAATGTGCAACACTGCGTTTTTTTTAGTCATTCAAGTATCTAATCCGTTTACCTGCTTAGGAATTGATAATAGCATATCAGGCAATAACCCATTTATAATCACAGCCCTGATTCATATGCAAAAATTCTAATGATGGAATATGTTTGCTTAAATGTTCATTTAATAACCGAACTCCCATTTCTTCTGAGGTCCCCTGATTTATTACAATCAGTGGATTTCCGGTATCTTCGGCATAGCTTGTCTGAAGCCATGTCCAGATTGTATCATCTACCCCTATACATAAATCAGGATTCAACTCTGAATATGACCGGGGATCACACATTTCTCCCGTTCCGATACCGATTGTTGATACGGTCCTGTTTGGATCCCCGTAAAATGCAACCCCCGGCTGATTTAGTTCTTTAAGATTAAGTGCGATTTTGCTGGAAATATTCAAGGCTGTATCTTTTTCAACCTTATATACATAATAATAATCTTTTGATGAAACAATATCTTCATCCCTGCAACCTAATATCTCAGCAAAGCCAACTGGTATATTTTTCAGGTTTAGTAAATGATGGCAGCGTATGATGACTAGCTCGTTTCTCTCAATCCATTTTTTCTTTGTAAGAAGTGCTGTTGTATAGTTTTCTCTTGCAGGTGATTGCATACTGTTGAAATACCGGAAATCCAACTTTTCAAATTCTTCAGGATCCTCGTCCATATAAAATGTTGGTGCATAAACGACCAAGACATTAATGCCTTGTTTTACAGCTTTTGCCAGGGTGTTGACATATGGAGTCCAGGCAGTCCCGACCTTCTTGATCCTTGTCTCTGGATTTCCGATTATTATTCTAGCTGACGAGGATTCTAACTTGGGAGAAATACTCAGTAAGTATTGCTGGAGATCAGCTGCTGTAATTATTTCTTTTTGTTTCTTCATTGTACTGGAATTTCATTTAAGGGACAAGAATTTTTAAAATGTAATTCATCAGATTTAATTAGCATCCAGATGATCTTCATAACCAGCTATGAACGATAAATTTAAATCAGATCAATATCCCCAGGTACGCATAATATCAAGATTTTCCTTCATCCGTTCCATCGGAGTTTTACCCTGGTAGGATTCCTGTTCAATTATGAAAAGAGTTGTTCCCTGATCTCTTGCAAGATCTATTGTCTTCTTCACATCAATTAGCCCTTTACCCAGAACACAGCTTTCGTATTCTCCATTTTCTGAAAGAAGCATATTCTTCACATGAATGTTATCGTAACGTCCGGGATGCCTTGTAAGCACATCTTCAGCTTTTGCACCGGCTTTAAACATATTCCCCATATCAAGCTGCATGACCACCTTGTCAGTATCAGTATAATCCATAATAAGGTCCCACAGCGTTGTTCCGTTTAATAGTTTGCTGAATTCAAAATCATGATTATGGTAGCCGAACTTCATTCCGTATTTCCGACATAATTCACCGCTTCTGTTAAAAATTTCCATAAATCCCATAAAATTGTCATAAGTGCTGTGAACTTCACCTTCCATATATGGGCTTATCACATAATCCTGACCGATATAAGCAGCATCATCGATCAGTCTCTTCCACTCATCGTTGAAATCTTCCCGAGTTTCATTCCAATGATTTTTTCTCAGCACAGTATGTCCGGATGGTATCTTCAAGCCAAAATCTTCTAGTACTTTTTTGAACTCTTTTGCATTCCAACCATAGAATTTGTGGTCTACATAATTAGCATGTTCAATAGATGTATAACCCATCTCTGCTAGCTTTCCGAGTGATCCTAATGGATCTTCCTGCATCTCATTGCGTACGCAGTAAAGCTGAACAGCCAAGGTTGTTTTCTTTTTCAGCAGAGGTACACTAAATCCTGTTTTGGAAAATAATGTAGTTCCTGCCAGTGCCATGGCACTGGTTTTGATAAAGCCTCTTCTTGTATTGTTCATTTTGGTGTAAGTTAACATGACACATTAATCTCATTTTAAATTAATTGTATAAGAAAAATATTGAATTCCTTTTTCTTCAGTTTTGCTGACCCAGTTTCCACCCGGATCCAGCACACCAGATGGACATGAACTTTTTAAATGCTCGGGGTATGAATTATCCACGGTTACTATCCAGAGGTTACCCGCACTGGCTTTCATGCGTAAATTTGATTCGTGAAAATTCCAATTTACTACGTTTGACCATTCATTTTCATCTCGACTACCATTAACTGAATGAAAAATAATCCTTGCTCCCATTCTGGAAAGCTGTTGGCTTAAATGTGTATCTGGTAAGGTGGTGCATTCAGGGTTTGCCCACATATCATTACAGATCAATCCGCCTATAATTATATTTTCAAAAATGAATGTTCTTAAAGGTGTAGATGCAAATTCATTGATTTCTCCTTTTTCTGGATCATCAAGATTTCCACAACGCAATATTTTACTATGAAATCCCAGAAACCTGCCTTCCTTATCATAAAATCTTATCTGGTTATAACATTTTTTATCCTTTTCATAGAAACAGGTACCCAATGCCAATCCTACCTTTGCTGATGATGCATAATCAACTAGTTCTTCCAGTGCTTTATTCAGTTCATTTTGATTAAAGTCGGACTTATAGCCACTCAGGGAACCTTCAGGAGTAAGCAGGATATCTGCTTTTTCCCGTTCAGCATAATCTACTGCAATTTTTAATACCTGAAGATTTTTATTTATATCATTGGAAACCAATGATTTTACACCGGCAACCCTGACACTTTTCTGGTGACCTGCATACGGATGGTTTTTCGTAGCATTCTGCTCGGACTCTCTGTTGATATTAAAAGCAGTTGAAACTAGTAAGAGAATTATCAAAAACAAGGATTGCCGCTTGTGATTAAAGAATATTTTAAGATGATTCATTTTTTTTAGTGTTACTGTTTAAGCATACCAGGCCCGCTTTCTGTCGTCCAGTTTTCCAAGTATTTCCATGCAGATATTTACATCCTCAACAATCTGAAAATCAAACATGCCAACACAAATGAAATCAGCACCATTCTCAAAAGCCCATTTAAAACCATGATCAGGTTTTATGGCACCGGCAGCCAGCACCTTGTAGCCCATCACAGGGATTCTGGCCCTTTCTACAAATTCTATTGTTTTTTCAGGTGAAAGGCAAAACATGTTGTCATGAAACCTGTTATGATCGAGATGTACCTCTCCGTCAACCTCGAACGGGAATCGGTTTTCGCGAGGGTGAGCCGACCAGTATTGATCGTGATGCATTGTTTTCATGTAATAATCGGGAATGATGCCGTTTTCTTCACAGATGAGCAAGGATTCAATTGAATGGGCTGCCAATCCCGCTATGTATTTCTGACTCCTGATATGATCTATCATTTTCGGGATGACATCAATCTTATCGTCCCTTACCAGCCAGTCACACCAGTTACCCTGTATCTGAATGATATCCGCACCGTAATCAATGGCCTTGTTTATATATTCATAGTAATCATTCTTTTCCATGTTCGGTCCTACCTGGGAAATAATTTTCATCTTACTCCCGGTTAATCTTTTATATTTAGCCATCAACGCATTGGAACCGAAATCGATATTGATGGTATTGATACCGGCCTTTTCTGCCAGGATCAGTGTTTCATAGATCTTTTGCTCAGTATTATAAGCCTTGAATAGTCCGGGAACATAAATAAGATCCCGCGAATGCGCGTATCCTCCAATGAGGTTGCTGCCCAGGACAAGTCGGCTAATCTTATGCTCCCCCAACTTCCCTTTGGGTAACGAGCCTTTTATTTCACCCAGTGCCAGTTGGTTCAACTGGATTGTCGCCCCTGACATTACATCCACCTCTTCCTTTCTGTTTTTTATTAAGGCTCCCCAACCCATCAAACCGAGCAGTGGTATTGTTGAAATGTTTTTCAGGGCTTCCCGCCTAGAGTCGGAAAACAGAGACCCCTCTTTTTTTTCTGAGTGAGGATTTCTTGTTGTATGGTTTATTAGACCGGTAAGTGAATCCAGACCATAACCTTTTTCTTTGCTGAATACAAAGAATAACAATACCATTCCTTCAATAAATATTTTGTCCACAATGAAGAGTTGGCCGTCCCCGATATAAAATAACGAGTCGCCGAAGGGAGGGTACGCAAAATAATACAGAGCCAGCAGAAAAGTACCAGCAATGGCAGCATATTGCAGGAAAAATCCTATAAATAGGCTGATCCCTATTAGTATCAAGCCATATATATTGAGAATATCAACGATTTTCAAAATAGCAGGTGATGATGCCAGTAAGTGATAGAAGCCCGAAAGGGGACCCGTAGTATTGGCCAGATATGCATAGGAACTCCAGTCCTTAATAATAAGTTTTGAGATTCCTTCATACAAAAAATGCCACCCAATAGCTATTCTCAATACTGTAATAAGTATCCTGCTCCATTTAGAAGAAAAATTTCTTGCCATACTCATATTTTGTATTTCAGTTTAAATACCACCGGTATCGTTGCATGGTAATATCAATGTTTCTGCGGCTTACTCCTAGTCAGATTTCCCTTAGTTTGATGTTCTTGAACCACACGGCATCCCCGTGGTCCTGCAGCCCAATGTATCCCGTTTTGGCCACGCTGGCAAAGCCCGGATTGAAATCCGGGAACTTGCTGTTGGCGATCATCTTTTTCCACTCGTCGGTCCAGAGGTGGAACTCTATGGTGTTTTCTCCGTTCATCCGGAAAACAATCGTGCCGTCATAGGAGATGATCTCCGAATGGTTCCACTCGCCTGCACACTTTGCGCTCTGGGAATCCGGCGGGATCAGGTCGTATAAACTACCGGCCTTCCGGTTTCCGTTCACGCCCAGGGTATTGTCCACATGGTTGCTGCAGTTGTCCAGGATCTGGTACTCGGGGGCGGTATACCATATGTTTTTTTCCAGAACTTCCTGTGCCAGGAAAAAGATGCCCGAGTTGCCCGCTTCGGAAATCATCCAGTCAAGCTTTAGGTGGAAATTTGTGAATTGCCTATCATAGATGATATCACCTCCGAAACCGGCTTCACCCATGCCCGAATCTGAGCACTTCATAGCCCCGTTCTCTATAGACCAGCCCGTGTCGGGGAAGGTCTCCATATTGTATGCGCGCCACCCGTCGAAGGTCTTCCCGTCGAAAAGCAGCATCCAGCCCTCTTCTTCTTCCTGATCAGTCAGGGTGTTGTCGAACACCTCCGCCGCTGCTTCGGTTGTTCCGGCTTCCTGGTCCTTCTTCACCGAAGAAGTACAGGCTACAAGTCCTTCGATCAGCAGTGCCAGGGTGAATATCAGAATATTGCAACGCTTCATTTTTTCAATGATTACAGGTTCAACATTTTTTTACTGTCCTTTCAGGAGGGCAAATCTGGAAGTTCCCAGCCACCTTCTCTCGGTGTGTGTCTGATTAGTTCCTCAGCAAAAGCCTTTGCCGGTAAGGGATCGGTCCAGGTTTTATCGAAAGTGGGATGTCCATCCTCGATATAAAATCCATCCTCAATACAAGTCTGTAGCTCCTCGCTGTCCGAAATATTGGTGAACTCCATTTTCTCTCCGTTCCACTCCAGCTCTTTGTTCAAGCCCTGAAGACGGACGGCACATACGCCCATCACCACCATCTCATTGAAAGGTCCCGCTTCGCTGAACGGGGATGCGGTTTCCACACGGTTCTCAGGGCTTTCCTTGCATGCCCTGATCCAATCCATTTCATGCTTAGTTTCCACCCTGCGCCTTACCTTAGGAGCATTAGGAACCCTTCCTGAAAGCAGCCATGGATCTCTTCCGTAGCATCCACAAATGAGAATATCCTTAGTCCCGTAAAAAAGGGCACCTCCACCTCCATCATTCATATCTTTTCCAGCAGGCCAGCCTTCCGGTTTCATGGGTTTAAGACCACCATCATACCAGGTAACCTCAACTTCGGGGAGTTTTAGCTTCCCATCACGCTCTCTCTTTGGGAATGTCAGCTTTACTATTTCTGCATCAGGGGCACATTCGGTTAGCAGAAGGGTAGAACTGCCTTGCACCTTTGTAGGGTATCCAAGCTGCAGGCCCATAAATACCGGGTGGAGGATGTGGCAGGCCATATCACCCAGTGCCCCGGTGCCGTAATCCCACCATCCGCGCCAGTTCCAAGGGGTGTAGATATTATTGAAGGGTTTCATCTCAGCCGGACCAGTAAAGAGGTCCCATTTCAGGGTATCCGGAATCTGCATGACCTCCTTGGGCACATTTAGACCCTGCGGCCAGATGGGACGGTCGGTGAATGCATCCACTTTCCTCACCTCTCCGATCTCATTGTTTAGGATCCATTCGATCACCAGGTTAACTCCTTCCCAGGATGCACCCTGGTTCCCCATAGAGGTGGCCACTTTGTATTGTTCAGCCAACCTGGTGAGCAACCTGGATTCATACACGGAATGCGTCAGTGGTTTCTGGACATACACATGTTTGCCTAGTGTCATCGCATGTCCTGCAACGAGTGCATGGGTATGATCGGCCGTGGCCACCACCACTGCATCGATGGATTTAGCCATTTCATCATACATCCTCCTCCAGTCCCAATACTTTTTTGCTTTGGGATAATCATCGAAACATGTTCTGGCATATTTCCAGTCCACGTCGCATAGGGCTACGATGTTCTGGTCCTGGATATTACGGAGATTGCTGCGGCCCATCCCTCCGATCCCTACACCGGCGATATTCAGTTTGTCACTCGGAGCGATGTGCCCCAGTCCGCTGACCACGTGACTTGGGATAATTGTAAATCCTGCTGTTGCGGTGGCAGTAGTTCCGAGGAATCTCCTCCTGGAAATGCCTTTGCCATGTTCATTGTCCATAATCAAATCATTTATTTAGTCAAAATTGTTATCAATTAATATTCTGTTTTCAATCCAATATTGACAATTATAAATTCTATATAGTGAATGTTAATTCTTCGTTTTTGTTTCAACAAATAATACTGCTTATCAGCAGAGTACAACCCAGTCCGCAAAAAGCAATGATCGTACTCATGACAGTCCATGACTGCAGGGTCTTTTTTTCATTCATTCTCAGGTATTTACTTACAATCCAAAATCCACTGTCATTTACATGCGAAAGTACTGTCGCCCCTGATGCAATTGCCACAACGATTAACGCCATTTCAGGTTGCATCAGGCTAAAAACGGACATAATGGGTGCCATAATGCCTGCAGCTGTTATCATCGCTACTGTAGCTGAACCCTGTGTGATTCTCACAAGTGCTGCCAGTAACCAGGCAAGTATGATAAGCGGCATGGAGGATTCTGCAATTGATTCTGCGAGGATTTTTCCAATACCGCTATCGATCAGTATCTGTTTTAATACCCCTCCCGCTCCTGTGACAAGGATTATGATTCCCGCTGGCTCAAGTGCCTTTGTGCTGAGATCAAGGATGGACTGGGGTGACATTTTCATTTTCAGGCAGAGCAATATCGCCAATAAGGTAGCTATAATGAGTGCGGTGAAAGGATGCCCGATAAAACTGAGGACTTCAAAAAACAGGTTCGTTTTTAAGTAACCAGATTTCATTCCCATATTCAAAAAGGTATGCATCAATATCAGCAGTAAGGGTGCTGCTATAATGACAAGTACAATTCTGAAAGAAGGTTGTTTATGTGAAGATTTCTCTGGTTCGGTTTCTATTTCTAATGGTTCAGAAGGAGCCGGGATATAAATTTTTTTTGAAATATATTGACCGAATAGCGGCCCGGCAATGGTGGCGGAAGGAACAGCGACCAATAATCCAAACAGTATTACCCAGCCCAGTTCCACATCAAGGATCTCTGCAACAGCCATTGATCCTGGCGTCGGTGGTACCATGACATGGGTTGCGAGCAGCCCTGCGAGCAGTGGGATAGCAAAATACAGTATGGAGCGTTTGGTATTTCGTGTCAATGCATAAACCATAGGAACGATGATAATAAAGGCGACATCAAAAAATATGGGAATACCAACAACAAGACCTGTTATCATTAAAGCCCAGGAAGTTTTGCCCTGCCCGAATCTTCTGATCAGGTACTGAGCAAGAGCTTTTGCTCCACCCGAATGGTCCAGCATCTGCCCGAATATCGCTCCTAATCCCACAACAGTTGCTATGAAACCCAGCGTTCCGCCCATACCAACATTTATGCTGGTTGAAATATCAGAAAGTGGCATTCCGGTCAGGATCCCTATAAGTATGGAAGTAATCAGCAGGGAAATGAAAGCATTGAGCTTGAGTTTCAGCACCATAAGCAGTAACACTGAAAACCCAAAAATGACTATGAATAAGATATATATTACAGTCATGCTCCAAATCCTTATCTTTGCTTACATTACCTATTCCTCTGAAGGAATGTGATAGATGATTAGGTCGGGTTCTTTAAATTTTCCTATTGCCACCACCTTACCTTCAGGATCCGCAATGGTAGAGCATCCACTATGCAGGTATCCTTCCCATTCACCCCCTGTGACCAGTGAAAGGCATGAATTAGTGCCTACCACCCAGATTTTCGTTCTGGTTGCCAGGTTTTTTATATGGTTCATATATTCTACCGCATTGTTGGCTAAGTCATTTTCCTTTGCCGCAAATCCATGAGGTGTAATGAGCAGCCAGGCCCCGAGATTTACGATCTTTTCTGTATTCTCACTATCGAAATTGTCCGCGCAAATTGTTAGTCCAATACAGCCGAACTCAGTATCGACAACTTTAACATTATCGGGGATGCCCCGATCATATAGGTGAGATGTAAGACTGGGGAGTGTTTTAATCTTCCTGTGTTTAAGCACGATATTACCTGTCCTGTCAATGATTACGGCCGCGTTGTATGTTCGGTCGCCGTCCTTTTCAAGGCACCCGGCTGATATCCAGATATTGAGTTCTCTTGCTAGAGCTGAAAGAAAATCGGTATATTTTCCGGGAATTGGAGATGCATCGCTGCGTGCTTGCTGGTACAACCAACCAAAATCAGCAGCCTCCGGTAGGCAGACCATATCGACATTGCAATCAGCTGCCTGCCGTATAATTTTTTCCGCACGCCACATATTCATTTTGAGGTTTCCAGAAATGATATCTATCTGGGCCATAGCCACGCGAAGTTCCGGATGTGATGCAGCAGCGTAATTTGTGCAGCAAACAAGAAAGAGTACCTGTAATAGGAAATAAGTAAATCTTCTGTAAAATCCTTTTAATTTTTTCTTCATCTTCAAATCAGATATGGTACGCAATTCATTGAATTCTAATCAAGGCTGATGAAAACTGATTGATACAAACTTCAGGACTTCCGGTAAAGAAGCACGCCAGTATGTCCAGTTATGACCTCCGTCGCGGATCCTGTATTCGTGGGGGATCCCCTTTCTAATCATGTTGAATATGCACCCGGGAATTGTATTCGTATTTATCAGAATCATCATCTCCACAGTCGATATACCATCCTACAGATTTTAATTGCTCATCAGGTGCATTTTCAAGCAGATGTATGATACTGTAACGTTCGAAATATGCTTTCAACTCCTCCTTTGAAAACCCTTCAGCGCTTTCCAGTAACCAGTAATTCTCAAATTCACCGATAGTCTCCGTACCGGTTGGGGCACTGAGAGGACATGCTGCCGAGAACAATTCCGGATGGTGGAGTGCGTAAATGAAAGTGCCTTCACCTCCCATTGATAATCCGGCAACTGCACGGTACATTTTTTCTGCTCTTATGCGGTAGGTCTTTTCAATGAGTGGAATGAATTCCCCGAAGAAAAAATCCTCATACAGCCAGTCTCCCTTTATGTCGTTCACATAGCCACATTTCCCCGTATTGGCATCAGGCATTACAATGATCATGGGTGTGGCTGCCCCGGAAAGAATGGCTTTGTCCGCAATATGCAGAACCTCGCCGAACTGAACCCAGCCGGTCTGGTCATCGCCCATTCCATGCAACAGATACAACACAGGATAACTGCGATGAGATGTTTCGTAATCAGGCGGAAGATATATGGCATATTTCCGGTCCATTTTCAAGAGTGTGCTGTGCATGGAAAGGTTATCCAGAACTTTTCCGGTCTGAGCAACCAGTAAAGACGGAATGGTTGATATGAAGAGTACAAAAAGCAGTTTTCTCATCACTTGTTCTGATATCACAATTCGGGAGGATTATCAACAATATGGCTTATATCCATGATGTATAATTGTCTTCCGAGTCCCTCGTGAGTTGAATCAAAAGAAATCATCTTCCCGTTGGATGAAAACCGCGGATGCAGGTCAACCCTGAATGGTCCGTACGTTCCGTAACCTTTCGGGAAATCGGCGTTGTTTACAAGCTTTGCCAGTGGTACAAATTTCTTCGACGGAATGTGATACATATATAGGTATAGGTAACCATCGATATTATAAGTATCCATCAGAAACCATTCACCATTTTTATGCATGCTCACATGCCCGTTGGGCGAATTAATATACTTTTCCTTGACTGTCCCGGATCCATCATCCCTGACAAGAAAGTAACCGGTATTCCCCAGTGTTCCATCGGCGATTATTTCTTTATCGTTTATCCAGAAATGATGACTCGGCTCATTGTAGAAATACCTGACGTTTTTTCCTTCCAGGTCCATGGAATAACCTTCGGTGATCGTGGTATCATGCCTGGCATTTTTTACAAAAGCAATAAAACGGTTGCCTGAAGGATTAAATCCTTCCCTGAAAAAATAAAGTGTTCTTCCGATTGTGTCGGAAGGCAGGCTATCGGGGTACATCATGCGGGCAATTTCCTTCAATGACAAAATCATTTCCACCTCGGTGGTGTTCATATTCATCTTCCGGATCCCGATGTTACCGGGGGCCCAGAGATTTCTGTAAGGGTCTTCAATACCCATATATCTGCAGCCCTCCTTATGGACAATTCGTTCAAAATTTATCGACAGCGCCACTTTGCCATCCGGGGAAATGGTATATACGGGGATGGGAAGGGTACGTGTTTTCCTCGTCCTGGTGTTAAAGACTCTGCTTACTAGCATTTTCCCGTCCCCAGAACGGTCATTCCAGATAATTTCGTCCGGCGATCCCGGAATCCAGTGTAACCTGCAACCCTGCTGGTAGTTCCAGGTGGTTGTTTCGCCAATCTTTGTCCATTTGTTATTCCGGTGCAGGTCGAAGATACCAATTTCTGCCTTGTCTGTTGGCAGGACATCCCGTGAAGCGATAAAAACACGCATTCCAAGTAGATATCGTCCCGAAGGATCAAACTGCGGCAATTCATTCTGCGAACAGTTGTAAAAGAAAAATCCATGATAGGTGGGTTTTTTCCTGCTCCCGGCAGGTGACACACGGACAGACTCAACATACGATATATCCCTTGCGGTTTCCATGTCTTCAAAGCTGGAAAAAATCGAGTAGCCCTGTGGAGGTGACTTTTCCCTGGGCTTTCTACCGATGACTTCAGGATTGCTACCGTATTCAAAACCTGCAAACAGCCAGCTACACATGATTAATGCAGGAATTGCATGAATGATATTACCTGTTATAAATCGCATACTGAAATATTTAAATACGATGCTTATATTTACCTGATGGAACTGATAAAAACGAGAAAGATTTATAAAGGTATGCCTGTTAGCGGATCATAAATATCAGCGATGGCATATAAACCAATAGCGCAACCAAAATACATTGCCACCCTCAAATGACCGGGTTGCTCACCCTATTGTTAACACCTATCCCTTTCACACAATTTCTGTTTAAATAGAGTGTTGTTAAGAACTACCTTTTGATAAATTTCTCTGCAAAATCCTCACCCATAACAACATATAATCCATCGGCAAAATGTATCATCGGGATGGAAACCCGGCCACCACCCTGGACCTGCCTCTTAAGAATCAGTTTGCCACTGATATCAAATATCTTAATATCGGTGGTCCTGTTGATGCCTTTTAGATCCAAATAAAGGGAACCGTTATGGAAACTTGAAACAGATACACCCTCGATACCCGACCGGGTAATCACTGCCTCCGGAGTATCGCTGTCGCCCACCAGGAAAGCCACCGTCCGCAGGAATAATTCCCATCCGATGTCGGTAACATGAGTTGCAGTTGCATCCTCAAACCAGTAAGCCATGGACAACCTCGGGGATGTACTGTTTGGGTCATCTGGTGTCACAATGCATTCATCACCTTCCAGGAGATAATAGATCACCACATGTTTTTCATCTTTTACATCGTCTCCCCAGCCGCCAAGTGCCCTGGCCACCAAATGTGCACCCGGTGCTAATCCTGCTTCCATGCATCCGGAGAAAATGGGGGTGCCTTTTGCAAATGAAACAACCTGAACATCACCTGTATATTCTCCGACAAGAGCCGTATCCGCACCCGGTTCAACGGTAAGGAAAGAGTCAACAGCAAATTCATTGGTACCGCGATAATCATCAGAAGAAAGCTGCAGTTCATCCCACAGAGCACTTTCCCATGTTAAAAATGGCTTGTTGTTGTATCTTACTGGCCAGCAATAGGCTACGGCTCCTGAACTGATAGTTGAACTCACCATAATCGCATCACATGCATCCACAGCGTTGTTAACCTCTGAAGGAATGGGATCAGCCCCTGTTTGGGCACTGGTGATAACGGTGACTTCATAACCGGCGTCCCGCAGTACCTCGATCCATTTGCTATCATTCGGATCTTCCCCATCAGGACCGGGGAAATCAGCTGCGTTGGTAATGAACATAATATTCTTCTGGGCGGACAAGGATCCGATCAGGAATACAGCAAGCAGCAATGTCAGAATTTCACGTAAATGTAAATACTTTTTCATAACAGTTTAATTTTTAGTTAGACTTAAAAAATACCTTGTTTGAAGGTGGCAATGTATGTCTGGATACTCTCCATTGGTTCATCATAGGGTTATTCATCCTTGTTTGTCTTGAATTCATGTTTTTACAGGTATTTTATATCTCTACTCATTCATCAAAAATTTCCGTTAGTGGGGGGATATTGCTTTCACTTCCGGCATAACCCAGGTTCTGGTTGATATGCCCGGTTGTGTTTGCCCTGATTGCAGCGGCCGGGATCGGCCACAGGACGTGATAAGGGCTCATTGTGAATTCTTTTCCGTTGATGGTGACGACTCCCTTGTTGTAAAAATCACCATATTCCATAATCCGGTCATACCAGTAATTTTCTTCTGAGAATCTTTCAAGCTGATATGTTTTTCCATTATGAGCGGGTTTACCCGTCAAACATAAAAGATAACATATCCGTGTCATTTCGGTTTTCCGCCATTCTTCGAAATAAAGCTCCCGGGCTCTTTCATCCAGAATCGTTCCTATATTGACTTGGCTTGCTTCGAACGAGACTGCATTGGCACGTTCTCTCACTGCATTGATGTCAGTCATCGCGTTTTCAAGATTGCCTTTCCACCAGTATGCTTCAGCTCTTAATAAGTACGTTTCGGCTAAGCGCATTGCGTACCAGTCTCCGCGCCCTCCTTCAAGTACAACATTATTGGGATCAGGGACCCACAACTTATAGTGTGGCCAGGAATACCAAGAATAAATTGTATCCAGGCAGAGAAGTTTTCCATCTTCGCTGAATAGCCTGAGGTGCTGTCCATACCATGGGTCGCCCCTGTCCTTTAGCTGAGGATTGTTATAGACCAGATCCTCCATTTCAATCCAATTTCCAGGTGCATGTCTCAGATCAGTAGTATCGGTCCATATCGTCTTCATATGGTATTTGGTCGAACGGAGTCTGGCAATTCCCCTGCCGTAAATATTGACCAGATCAAATTCTGAATGTGAATCCGTGGTCCCTTTATATCCAGTTGGTGTTGCGATATTCCTGTGAAATGCGGGCACGGCTCCACGCATATACATACCCCCCCAGCGGGAACCACCCTGCATTTCCTCCCTGTCCATCACGAGCATGATTTTTTCTGTATTTGCTGTGAGATATTTATTTTCGATCCGATGGAGGTCCCAGATGACATTTTTTGTCGGATCGTTTCTATAACTCCCGAAACGTTCGGTCATCAACGCATATTTACCTCCGTCAATCAAGAAACTGGCAGCCTGAATGGCATTATCAAATTCACCCAGGGAAAGGTATACCTTGGTCAACAAATGATATACCGCTCCTTTGTTTACCTGACCCATATCTGCTTCCTCAGGCACCCAGATTGCGGCAAACTCGAGATCTTCCTTTATCTTCTCAAGAATGACCTCACGTTTGGTCGAATAATAGTCAGTCTTCGGTTTAGTGACCTCCTTCAGTATCAGCGGCACATCTCCAAATTGATGAGTTAACCTGTAATAATTGTATGCCCTGTGGAAGAAGGCCAGGCCCAGTATCTCATTCCTTTCCTCAGGGGAATCAAATTCCGCATCATCGATTCTTGAAATAACAGTATTGGCATACTTGATAGATTTATACCCGTTGGTCCAGTAATCGCCGATACTATTGAAGGAACCGCCATCATACAGTTCAGCATCGGGAGTTATCTGAACATTCATATTCTGGGCTGGATCTGTTCTGTCAGTAGTACCATGCACTGCTACCTCAGAAAAGATATTTTCTGTAAGAAGCGGACGTCCTTCAGCAATCCACTCATCTCTCATAATCTCAACACATGGTATTAGTGCAGCGCGCATCCCTTCGGCATTCACATAAGTGTTTTCAGGAGCATAAAATGACAATGCTTTCGGTTCTAAAAACTCTTCACTGCAACTGATGGACAGGAATATCACGGATAGCAAGAATGCAATTCTATTAACCATTGTTTTCATAATTGCAGATACTTGATGGATTTAAAAAGTTAAATCTAAGCCCAAGGTAAAATATCTCGGTGTCGGACCTGTATGTTCTGGATCCCAGTTAACCCAATCAGGAGAATAAATCAGAGCGTTGCTTATATTAAAATATATCCTTAACTTTTCCAGACTGGCTTTTTGAGTCAATATTCTTGGAAAATTATACCCCAAGGAAACATTCTGGAGTCGAATAAACGAGGAATTCCGGTACACGGAATAGTCTATTCCACCACTGCTGGAATTGAGTCTGGCAAAATCATTGATCGGGTTTTCAGGTGTCCAGAATTCGAATTTTTCATAATCACTTGATTTATCTGGATACCAATGTGAATTTTTAGCCGAACTAAAGGAATCCATGTGCCCCCAGTTCGAATAAATCATGAATGAAAAATCAACATTCTTATAGATTGTTAAATCATTGCTGAACGCCCACCGGAATCTTGGTGAATAATGTCCCAGGAATTGCCTGTCTTCATCTGTATATATTCCATCATTGTTCAAATCCTCAAGTTTAAAATCTCCCGGAGAAAAACCGTATGCTCTTGCTTCTTCGATTTCATCAACCTGCCAGACCCCCAACACTCTTATGTCCCATATCACATCGATATCTTGTCCGATAAACCACCAGTTAGTGGGATCATCAGGTTCAGTTTCCCCCACTATGTTTCCTTCGTCGTCATAAACATTGATCGGGCCATATAAATGGACTATTCTGTTTCTGTTCAACGAGAAATTGAACGTTGATCTCCATAACAGGTTTGGATGATCAATGTTTTTGCTGTTCAGGCTTAATTCAATCCCCTTGTTTTGTACCTCGCCGAGGTTATCCATCACATTACTGAATCCTGTTATGTCCGGTAGAGAACGCAATACGAGTAAATCGCTTGTTGACTTGATATACGCGTCGATATACCCGTGTAACCGGTTGTTCAGGATTGCGAAATCCAGTCCGAGATTGTAGGAGGTTGATTGTTCCCATCTTAATCCGGCATTGCTCATTCTGTTGACATATAATCCTGTAACCTCCCAGGCTTTTCCAGTTTCATCTCCATTTATATATTTCATGCTTTGCAGGTCAGAAAGTGCCTGATATCTCCCGATATCCCGGTTCCCGTTAATCCCATAAGAAACCCTGAGTTTTCCAAAATTCAGCCACCGGGCTGATTCCATGAAATTTTCGTCGCTGAATACCCAGCCCAGTGCTACCGCTGGGAAAGTAGCTCTAGGATTCAGTTGACCAAATGCCGAATATCCGTCGCGGCGTACCGACAGGGTGATGAAATACCTCTCTTTCAGGTCATAATTTAATCTTGCCATTAAGGCATCACCGGTACTATATTCATCGCTGCTAAAGACATAGGGATTCGTTCCTGAATTTATGCTGTGGTAACCCAGTTTATCATCAGGTTCAAATCTCTCATTATACATTTCATCATACCAGGATTGGAATTTCTCTGCATTGGCAAGCAGTGTAACAT
>Ga0116196_1000088_pt1 | contig 21682 bp, 13 predicted proteins | sample ZodSprso05mmetaG_FD_97002 | JGI IMG/M metagenome (GOLD analysis project Ga0116196, IMG submission 97002) | Hot spring sediment microbial communities from Zodletone spring, Oklahoma to study Microbial Dark Matter (Phase II) - Zodletone Spring... ... | reverse complement strand
TCCCCGGATCCCGATTGCAACAGGGTGCCGGGGGAATCCTGTGCCCCGGCATCACAAATCTTCAGGGTACCCCCGGGAGGCACCAGCCCGAAAATCCTTTCTTTTTCACCGCTCCTGACCGAGGTAAAAACCAGGCTGAATGAATTACCTTCCGTTTCAAAGCGGTTGCCTTCGCAATACTCCGGTTTGAGATAGAAGACGGACTCGGGATTTGCTCCGATATCCCCCTCACGCGAGAAGTGTTTCCCATTGGCTCCGCCATAGGCCCAAACCAGTTGCACACCTGGATCAATGTCTGTACCGGCGGCACGGATGACCATCCCCTCCTCATCTGCAAGGGCCAATACCTGCAGATTCAGGGTGCCTTTTCCCAGCATGGGATCCCTGATCTCATACAACATGGTTCCGGGCCTGTACCGCGCGGTGATCTGTCCCGCATCGGTGATCCACAGGCTGCGATCCCCGGATGCCAGTCCCATTTTAAAATTTCCTCCCATACCCCTCAGGTACATGGCGAATTCGGGCAGGTCACCGGTCTCCACCCTGAACCCGGTATGAGTCCCGTACAGGGCCCGGTTGAATCTCCGTTCTCCGTTGACAATTACAAAATCTCCTCCATCCGGATGATAGCGGAGCGCCCTTTCAGGATCTTCACGGGAGGCAACCGGGTCGGTATGGGCTGAACCTGACCTGTCACATCCGTACAGCAGCAGGGAAATGAACAATAACAAAAGGATTTCGGATTTTTTCATACCATGTGGATCATTTGGTTAAGGGGGGTATAAAAATATACAATTGCATGGAGAAGACCATAATACCGCATATTCTACACCAGAATTTTTCAGGTCCTTTAAAGGATATTCAGTAAGTTTGGGGCAAAAATATAGGCCATGAAAAAACGCCACTTTATCATGTATACCCTGGTTTTGTCTTTCGCTCTGGCGGGCTCATGCACGAGCGCGGCGAACAGGGAACCCGGGAAAGGTGAATCCTATGCAGTATCCATGGGAGAAACGCTGATCAAGGATTTTCCAGACCTCTGGACGATTGAAAGCCCCGAACGGGTAAGGTGGACCTATACCCTGGGATTGGTTTCATCGGCCATGCTGGATCTCTGGGAATATACCGGAGAGCAGAAATACTTCGATTATGTGGAATTTTTTGCCGATTCCGTGGTGACAGACCGGGGGGAGATCAGGACGTACAAGCTGGAGGACTATAACATTGATCAGATCAACTCGGGCAAAATGCTCCTGAGGCTTTACGAGATCACGGGGAAGCCAAAATACCGGATTGCTGCCGATACATTGCGTGCACAGCTGGACCGTCATCCGCAGACGAAAATAGGGGGTTTCTGGCACAAGCAGATCTACCCGCATCAGATGTGGCTTGACGGTCTTTACATGGGTGGCCCCTTCCTTGCGCAGTATGCGGCGACTTTCGGGAAGCCGGAGGATTTCGATCTGGTTGTCAAATGGTTTGTGAATATGGAAAAGGTGTCCAGGGATCCGGAAACCGGATTGCTTTACCATGGCTGGGATGAGTCGGGACAGCAACAATGGGCCGATCCGGTCACCGGAAAATCTTCCAACTTCTGGGGAAGGGGAATGGGCTGGTATGGCATGGCCCTGGTGGATGTGCTGGACTTTATCCCCGGGGGTCACCCGGGAAGGGATTCCATCGTGGCTGTTATTAACCGCATGGCCGCGGCGATCGTGAAGGTCCAGGATGAAAAGACCGGCGTTTGGTACCAGGTCCTGGACCAGGGTGACAGGGAAGGAAATTTCCTGGAAGGATCTGTCAGTGCCATGTTTTCCTACTTTTTGCTGAAAGGGATCAACAAGGGATACATCGACAGGGACACTTACGAAGAGTTTGCAACCAGGGCCTATGACGGAATGATCGAACACCTGGTGAGAACCCGGGATAACGGAACCATCGTCATCTCGCCGGTTTGCCAGGTGGGGGGACTGGGAGGCAGGCCTTACCGCGACGGCAGTTATGAATATTATATTAACGAGAGGCAACGGGACAATGACCCGAAAGCAACCGGTCCGTTTATTATGGCCGGTATCCAGTATGAGGAGTTCATGCAGTGATTGGCAGGAGGAGCAAGAAACAGAACATTCATTTTTTCAACAGACAGCGATGAGTAAGCAATATTTCAAGCGATCGATATTTATTTTCACGGGCCTGTTGTTTACTGGCAGCCTTTTCGCGCAGTATTCGCACCTGCCCTCGAAGGACACCATGATGAAACAGATGGTGACGGCGAATCAATATTTCATGGACAAATGGCCCGATCCGGGTGAGGACATCGTCACCGACAAGGTCCGCCCCAGCAACCTTTGGACGCGCGCCACCTACTATGAAGGTTTGATGGCCCTGTATGCTATCAATCCCGATGAAGCTTATTATCATTACGCGGTGGATTGGGGAGAGAGCCATGAGTGGAAGCCCACATACGGATTGTTATATACCAGGGATGGGGACCATCAGTGTTGCGGACAGACCTATATAGAGCTTTATCAGCTGGCGCCGGAGAACACCCACTGGATCGAACCCATTACCCAGTGCATCAATTTTATTGTTCAGGACGAAAAAGTGGACGACTGGTCGTGGATCGATGCCATCCAGATGGCCATGCCGGTATATGCCAAGCTGGGTGTGGTCCACCAGGACACTTCCTACTTCAGGAAAATGCATGAAATGTACATGTTCACCAAGACACGGCATGGTGACAACGGTTTGTACAATACGGAGGACCACCTCTGGTACCGGGACAGGGATTTTGATCCTCCGTACACCACCCCCGGCGGGAAACCCTGTTACTGGTCACGCGGAAACGGATGGGTATTCGCAGCGCTGGTGAGGGTACTGGATGTGATTCCCGATACGCTTGCATACAGGGAAGAGTACCTGACCACATTCCGGGAAATGGCGGATGCGCTGATTGATATCCAGCGGGAGGACGGCTTCTGGAACCCGAGCCTGGCGGATCCGGATCATTTCGGTAGCAAAGAAACATCGGGTACCGCATTCTTTGCCTACGGCCTGGCATGGGGTATCAACAACGGGATCCTGGACAGTGCCACTTACATACCCCACCTGATCAAAGCCTGGAACGGCATGGCCTATGAAGCACTGCACCCGGACGGCTTCCTGGGGTACGTGCAGGGTACCGGCAAACAACCGGGGGACGGATATCCTTTCCTCTACGATAAACCGGCCAATTTCGAAGATTACGGGCTGGGAGCTTTCCTGCTGGCAGGATCGGAAGCCTATAAACTGGCGGCGGACACCGGAAGCATGCCTGCATTTACCCCGCAAACCGATCCGGCAGGTGCGGTGGCGGAATCCGGGTTCAGCGGTGATGACATCACCCTGGAACTCTATCCGAATCCCGCCTCGGAGAACTTTATATTACATCATGAGATAAAAGCCCCCGGTGAATTAAGAATCAGCGTTTTAAATGCGCTGGGTGAGGTTGTGGGTACAGAAAACAAATATGTAACAGGAGGGAGGGACATTACCCGTCTGAACATCAGAGAATTACCCAGGGGGATGTACCTGGCCGTCATCACCTTTGGCGATAAAACACAGACCATCAAGTTTTTGAAATCCTGAGGCTATGCTTCAGGTGCGGAACCGGGCACGGGAATCAAAGCCCTGACGTCCACGGGGCCCAGCGTAAGCGGTCCTGCAGGTCCCAGCTTTAAGCCGGAACCCATCATGTCATCCCAGGTGATATTTTTTCCCGTATAGGCTGCCTGTCGGCCCATGATGGCTGTCAGGTTCGTCCTGGCGGTCTCTTCCGCTTCCACGATCTGTTCACCGGTCCGGATGGCCGTCACCAGGTCCACATGCTCCTGGTCATACCCGTTATTGACGGTTGATTCACCATTTTCATCCACGGGATCTTCATAGGTGTAAAGCGGGTTTCCTTCCGGGTCCCAGATGGTACTGGCACAGTTGGTATATCCTTTTGTGCCTCTCAGGTGTTCGCTCACATTATTGGCGCAGTCGTTGATCTGCCTGCACATACTGTGCATATGCACCTTCTGGTCATAAACAAAATCCACACTGAAATTATCATAACAATCGCCCGTCAGCCTCCGTTGTCTTGATCCCACACCCACTGCTTCCACGGGGACTTTCCCCAGGAACCAGTTGCTAACATCGATGTTGTGGATATGCTGTTCCACGATGTGGTCCCCCGAAAGCCAGATCCAGTTCACCCAGTCGCGTAGCATAAATTCCATTTCGGTCCAGGCGGACTGCTTTTCCCGGTGCCACAGTTTGGACTGGTTCCAGTACACGTTGGAAGCAACGATCTCACCGATCATGCCGGCTTTGATCCGGGCCAGCACATGGTTGTAATCCCGCTGGTGACGCCTCTGGGTCCCTGTGATCACAGTTAATCCGGCTGCTTCGGCTTGTTTGGAGGCTGCCATGACAGAACGGGCTCCCACCGGGTCCACAGCCACGGGTTTTTCCATGAATACATGCTTGCGTGCTTCCACACAAGCCTGGAAATGTTCGGGCCTGAAATAGGGAGGAGTGGCCAGGATGACTACATCCACATCGGTCTCCAGCAATCGCTTATATGCATCAAAGCCTGTGAAACAGCTGGCATCATCCAGTGTCACGCCTTTTTCATCCTTGAGCTTTTTGCGGATCTCGTCAATCCTGTCCTGGAAAATATCTGCAACGGCGGTGATGCTCAGATCCGGACCGGCATTCAAAAAATTGAATGCAGCACCGGTTCCGCGCCCTCCGCAACCCACCACCCCCGCTTTCAGAGGGATTCCCTCCGGAGCCCTGTCAGGCATTACCGGAGCCTCCACCGGCCCGGTTTTATTCTCCGACGAACAGGCGCGGATCAGCTGACCCGCACCGATGGCACCGATGGCACCGATGGCTGCAGTGTTTCCTAAGAATTTGCGTCGACTTGTTTTGGCTGATAGTCCCATATCAAAGTTCTTTTGTGTTGAGGTTTTAAGTCAGGTAAGTTAAATATTATTCCGATATGCTGTGTGGTTTATAGTCAAAAACAACTCTGAATCCCACCCGGGTACAATCGGAATACCACCAGATGCTTTTCGGTATCTGCGGATCTGTTTTAAGCCATTGCTCAGTGCGTGTAACGCCCCTTGAAGCTGCTCTTACCTCTTCCGCCCCGTCCCTGAAGGACCCTCCGCGGATCACGTGTTCACTGCCTGCTGCGGGACCCGCCGGATTTATAACCGGTCCTTCCGGATACCGGCTGTAAGCATCTTCCGCATACCAATCGCTGCAGAATTCAGCCACATTCCCGAGTGTGTTCAGCAACCCGAAAGGATTTTCTTGCACCCGTGCCGGAAGGCCCGGCCTGGAATCACTGTTCTCCGCATAGATCACATAGCTGTTGATCACAGCGGTATCCACCCCGAAAATCCTGTTTATGAGACCGTGCCTCACAAATTTACCGGGATCACCTTCGAAAAAATAAGGGGTCGTGGTACCTGCCCTGGCGGCATACTCCCATTCCGCCTCAGTAGGCAGCCGGTATGATTTTCCGGTAACCTTTGAAAGCCATTGGCAATAGACTTTTGCTGCGTGGTGGGTCATGGTAATGGCAGGCATCCTGCCTTTTCCCCATCCCTGGTCAGGTGCACCCCAGGGAGGCGTGGGTCCTGAGATGGCATCCACTTCAGCCTGCGGGGAGTTGAGATAGGCATCTGCCGTTTTACCCTGGGAACCGGTCTGTTTGAAGAAAACCAGGTACTCATCCCATGTGACTTCAACCTTTCCCATGAAGAAAGGAGAGATTGTCACTTCCCTTACCGGTCCTTCATCCTCACCCCTGAAAGGTTCGTCCGCCGGACTGCCCATGTGGAATGTACCGCCCGGGACAGCCACCATTTCAAAGCTGACGGCACTGCCCGGAATGTATTCTGTAAAATCATTGAATCCGCTGACTTCACCGGGTTCGGTATACACCTCGTGAACCTCTTCAGTGATCCCGAACGCAATGTTCTTTTCATGCAACCTGTCAGGGTCATGGTGGCCCACGGTAATGTGACAGTTAATGCAATGTAACGCTCCCTGCTGCGCTTCGTAGTAAAGGTGGGCCTCCCTGCCTTCCTGGCTCAGGCCCAGGGGATAATTGTTCATATGACAGCGGATACAGGAAGCCTCATAGGTATGTTTCTTTGCATATTCAATCTGGGATTTGGCTTCCCAGTTCAGCTTTTCGGGATCGTTGAATATCTTTCCGTAGAGGTCACGCATTCCGGTTTTCATCTTTTCCCTGAGATAACCTTCCCCGTGAGGGGGGAGATGACATTCCACGCAATGCACGTGGATCCCCCTTTTGTTGTCGTAATGGCTGGAACGTTTCCAGGTCTGTGTGGAATGTGGATGAACGTGGCACGAGGCACAGAATACATCGGTGGAGGTCCGGTTGACGGCTTTACTGCCCAGGAAAATAATCAGCGAGGCAAGCACCAGCCCTGTAATGAACAGGACCTTTCCATTGAATACTTTTTTCATCTCGGGTCAGGAAGGTTAAAGAAAGTAATTTTTACCATCACTTTCAAGGGACATTTTTTACAGTCTACTTATTTACATGCATTCTACAAAGAGATCTGTGCAGCCTCCTGAAACCTATTATGATGGGAAGCGTATACAAGCTCAGGAATGTACACAACCTGTCCCGTCTCGCGGTACCCGGTAACGGGTCTGTACCGGGCCATAACAAGTAATAGAAAATGTTGGATATGACGCACCCTCTTGTCACATCCGGGCAGCTCCCGGATGAGGAACGGACGTTCCTGACATCACTGGTGGAAAAGGGCGGACCCGAGCCCCATCAAGACAAAGAATTTACGGCCATTGTCAATAACCTGGAAGACGATGAAATGGATTCATTCAGGGAGATTATCAAAAGTTCTCTCAATGAAAATACCCTGATCGGACATGGTTTTGTGAAACCGTACGGTTATCCGGGTGACTTTTCAATTATCCATAATATCTACCGCATGTTTGTAAATCCTGATCCAAAATACAGCAACTGGGACAGGTTTTTCCAGGATCAGGCCGGGGCACATGCGGTCAGAAACCGAAAAGATTATTTCCTGAAACGGTGCGGAGAACTTGAACAGAGAAAGCAGAAAGAGATCAAAATACTGATCCTGGGTTGTGGTCCCGCCACCGATGTGCATGAATACCTGATAAAGAATCCCGGCAGCAGGATTCACTTCGACCTGGTGGACTTTGATCAGAATGCCATTGATTTTGCCAGGGCCCAAAACCTGTCATTTAACGATTCCATTGATTATTTCCGGATCAATGTACTCCGGTTCAAACCCTACCAGTGGTATGACCTGATCTGGAGTGCGGGACTTTTCGACTACTTCAAGGACAAACACTTTGTCTACATGATCAACAAATATTACAGGTATCTTTCCGAGGGGGGCGAATATATCATCGGGAATTTTTCAAGCAGCAATCCCACGAGGCGGCTGATGGAAGTATTGTCGGACTGGTATCTGAACCACCGTTCAAAGAACGATCTGATCAGACTGGCCCTGGAAACCGAAGCCGGAAAAGATCAGGTAAAAGTGGAAATGGAGGAACTGGGGGTAAACCTGTTCCTGAGAATCAAAGCTGCCTGAAATCCAACTCATCGTTACCTGAAATGATGCTGCAAAAGATCAAACAGAGGAATTTTTTCGGGTTTTCAACAGCCGGCCGTGACCAATGGAAACTGAACGGATTGACGTTGAATTTCAGCGGGAAACTGAAGAAATACGAACAGGATTTCAGGAATGATTATTTTGAACGTTCGTTAAGTCCTTTCCGGTTCGCCATTTTGCTGGCCATCTGCTTCTTTGACGTTTTTGCTTTCCTGGATGCATGGTTGCTGCCCGAGCTGAAATACATGTTCTGGATCATCCGGTTCGGGATCATCACTCCCCTGCTCCTGTCGGTCCTGGTATATTCCTATACACCGGCCTTTAAAAAATATATGCAGCCATTGCTGTCGGTCATTATGTACCTGACCGGACTGGCCATTATCGTAATGATCATTTTTGCAGCGCGTGTCGCCCAACATTACACCTATTATGCCGGGCTAATCCTGATCTTTATTTTCGGATATACATTTATTAAAGCCCGCTTTATCTATGCATCTGTTGCCGGGTGGTCCATCGTTGCATCCTATGAGGTCGCCGCCATCTGGATGTCCGATACACCATTGCAGATCCTGGTAAACAATAATTATTTCTTTATCAGCGCCAATGTGGTTGGGATGTTTATCAGCTATTTCATGGAACATTCCGCGAGACGGGATTATTATATGAGAAAACTGCTTGAAAAAGAGCAGGATAAAGTGAAAGCAGCCAACAATGCCCTGGAAAAACGGGTCCAGGAAAGAACCAGGCAGCTCACAACCGCCAACAGGGACCTGAAAAAAGAAATTGAAATTCGGAAACATCACCAGCAGGAAAAGGCAAAGCTGGAACAACACCTGCTGCAACTCCAGAAGATGGAGACCATCGGAACCCTGGCTGGAGGGATCGCCCATGATTTCAACAACATCCTCACACCCATCCTGGGCTATACCGAAATGGCACTGGAAGAGCTGTCAGAAGAAAGCGTTCTGCGGTACGATATTGAACAGATCAACAGTGCAGCCATCCGCGGGAAAGACCTGGTACAGCAGATCCTCACATTCAGTCGGCAGGTGGATTTTGACAAGAAACCGCTGAAGCTGGATACCGTGGTGCATGAAGTGATGAAACTGCTCCGGGCTTCGTTCCCCTCCAGCATCGAGATCCGGCAGGACCTGGATAAGGCGACCGGTACCGTGCTTGCAGATGCCACACAGATGCACCAGATCATTATGAACCTCTGCACCAATGCCTATCATGCCATGATGAAAGGAGGAGGAGTGCTGGAAGTCAAATTGGATAAGCTGGAGCTTGACGGGAAACAGGTGATCGGGTCCGTGCGACTTTCGAAAGGGGCCTATGTCCGGTTGATGATTTCAGATACCGGTCACGGTATGGACCAGCGGACCATGGAAAGGATCTTCGAACCCTTCTTTACAAAGAAAGAAGTGGGTTCCGGATCGGGCCTCGGCCTATCCGTGGTCCACGGAATCGTGAGCAATTACAATGGAGCCATAGAGGTGGAAAGTGAACCTGAGAAAGGTTCCAGATTCATGATTTATCTGCCGCAGCATTCGGAAGAGGAAATTTCCGGGGTGACTGCTACTCCCCGCAAAATAAAAAAAGGAAACGGCAGTATCCTTTTCGTGGACGATGAAGAAGAGATCACCTTCATGGGTAAAAGAATGCTGGAGAGCCTCGGATATACTGTGGAAATCAGAACAGACGGACTGACGGCCCTGGAGGAGTTCAAGAATGATCCCAATAAATATGACCTGCTCGTAACCGATCAGGCCATGCCCAAAATGCCGGGAACCGAATTGATAGGGAAAATCAAACAGATCCGACCCGACCTGAAGACAATCATCATTACGGGATACTACGATTCCGTCCCCAGAAGCGATATTGAACGCTTCCAGATTGAGGATATCATTTCAAAACCGATCATATTAAGTGAATTCAGTGAATTGATCCGCAAGGTTTTAAGTAATAAACACATGAAAAAAGCATCCTGATGTCAAAAATACTGATCATTGATGATGAGCCCTATATCCTGATGATGCTGAAAAAAATGCTGGAAAAGGCAGGATATGAAACCGACCTGGCCTCCAATGGCAAGGAGGGAATGGATTTGTTTAAGAAGGACCCTTCTGACCTGGTCATTACCGATATCATTATGCCAGAAAAAGAGGGACTGGAAACCATCCGGGAGATGAAGCGGATCCATCCGCATCTGAAGATCATTGCCATGTCGGGCGGAGGTAAGATCTCGGCGGAAAATTACCTGGAGACCGCCAGCATATTCGGGGCCACCCGGATCATAGAGAAACCGTTTACACAGAATGAGATGGTTTCGGCCGTCAATGAACTCATGGATCCGGGGTCAGCCTAGGGAAGGAACCCGGAGTATTCAATGAAGTGTTTCCAGTAACTGGCAAAGGGTGAATCATCCTGCTCGGATTCCACAGCTGCATATGCCAGTATTTGTTCCACAGAGCTCCCCGAATGTTCATGTATCCAGGTTTTCCAGTTGCATGCAAAATAATCCTTTCCGTGAACTTCCGTCTCCACGATCATATTGGACAGAATGGTCACATCGGCCGTCTTATCGAATAGATGGCCTGCGGGCATAAAGATCCCCACCGCATCAATATTGGGAAGTTCGGCAACAGATTCACCCAGGCAGTACCCGAAATGGTATGGCATTTCCACAGCCGGTATCAGTCCCTCTGTAAAACCCTCGGGAAATATTTCCCCGAAGGTGAATACCTTCAGCAAATCAGCCAGGATCAGCGGATCCTTGCCTGAAATAAGGGCCGGTTTCTTGGAGGTAACGACACCCCTGTACGTGTCTCCGATGCGGATGATTCCGCGTATGGGGATATGCATTTGAAGGGCCGTGGAAAGGACAATGTTGTTAAACTCGACAAAAAGCTTAAATATCACACTGTTAAGCTCAGTCAGGTCTTGCTCCTTATACAGTTTGGAGATGAGCACAATCCGTTTACAGAAGTTCAGGAACTCCGGCTCAATGACCCTGAAACCCCAGGTATAATTTTTCTTACGGTTTTCGTAAATTTCCTGGGCAATCCGTTCAAAGAACACCTGAATCTTTGCAATCTCTTTATTTTTGATCAGATCATCAAATTCCAGGATCTCAATGAATGCGCTCACCTGTGAATGCGGTTTAATGAGATCATTCGAAGGCTGGAAGATCTCTTTTTCTCTGCCGGCATCTCCATTACCGGGGCGGGTTGATTGGGTCATGCGATGAGTTTTGTGGATTTATACCTTGATGAAGATTTTTTTCCTGTAAAGGTAAAGGGCGGGAAGAAAGATGATCAGCATATAGATCAACGCATAGAGTAAAGAGACAAACCTGGGATCCAAGCCCAGCTGGGTAAATCCGTTCATGAACCATTCATTGAGCGATGCCCCGCCGATCCGAATTCCGTAGAAAACAAGGGTCAGCATTCCTGCCAGCACATAAGAGGCAATGGCATTGGCGCCATATACCCTGCCCAAAAAGGTCCACCGGCTGTAATTCCAAATATCCACAATGAGCATACATGCGGCGAGGGCCATGGCAGCGGCTCCTGAAGTATAAAGGACATAGGAGCTGGTCCACAGATTCTTGTTAATGGGGAAAAACCAGTTCCAGATCCCCCCGATCACGAACATGGAAAATCCGGCGAAAAAAATGAACGCCAGTCTTCTGTATTCGTCTCTGACACCCAGGTAGAGTTTTCCGATAAGCATGCCTGTGATTCCCGAAACGATGGCGGGAAAAGTACTCAGGATCCCCTCGGGATCCCATGTTTTCTGCCACAGGACACCCGGAAGAAGCAGGGTATCCAGGTAATTGGCCCAGTTCTTTTCCGGTACGGAAAGATCCGGTCTGCCGATGCCGGGCACAGGAACATAGGCCACAATGATCCAGTATGCAAGCAGCATGGCTGCCCCTGTCCATATCTGCTGCTTCCAGCCGGTGTGAAGGAATAGCAATGCACATACCAGGAATACCACCGAGATCCGTTGCAGGACCCCTGTCCACCGGATTGCGCTGAAATCAAAGTCGGGCCAGAGCCAGAGAAAAAGCCCCAGTAAATAAATAATGATGGCACGTATAACAATCTTCCTGTGGATCTTTCCCAGGGGCACATTGGCCTGGAGTCTCTTCGTATATGCGAAGGCTACGGAAACTCCTACAATAAATAGAAAGAAAGGAAAAATGAGGTCTGTAACCGTGCAACCGTTCCATTGGGCATGCCTGAGTGGCGCGTATACATAGTTCCAGGAACCGGGATCATTGACAATGACCATGGCGGCGATGGTGAATCCCCTGAGCGCGTCAAGGGAGACCAGTCTTTTACCCGGCATGGGATCTGATGTTTCAGCCATTATCCGATACTTACTGGAAGAATGGGTAATTTTGCGATCACACTAATCTAATAAAGAAAAATTTAAGTGCCATAAAAAAAGCATACTATTCGATCGGGTCCGGCTGTGTGGATGCGGGTGGAGTCGTTTTTTAGATTCCGGCACAACCAGGCCTTCTTCCGGGCTAATCGCGGGATCTGTAAAAGCGATCTACAGCCAGTACCAGGAACATATAGTTGGTCGCGCCGCCGCCCATGACATACTCAGTCTGCTGCCAGAGGAAGGGCCATGTCTTGAGTTCGGGTAAATCTGGCCTGATCAGGGTGGTACCCGAGACCACGCCCCCGGGAATAAAGGACCAGTCAGCCCGGTTCACACCGTAGGCCACTTTGATGGATGCTGATCCCACGCCGGAGGCAAAGGAAGCATTGTTGCTGCCGGGATGAACCCCCAGCACGAAGTGAAGGGAATTTTCGATGAATCTGGTGGACACCAGTTCCGGCCATCCTTGATGGAAAAAGTACTGTTCCACTCCGAAACGCTGGATATTCCAGCCAGCTCCCCAGATATCAGGTCGATACGGAACACCATACGGGGAATCCGTTTGCTGCTCATACTGCAATTGCTGCTGGTATGATTGCACCGCCGCGGCAATTTCAGATCGGAACAGCGGATCATCGATTTCGTGGATCACATGACCTACCGCCCATCCGCAGCGGCTCATATTGCCGGTGATTTGTTCCTTCAGATCAACAAAAGCCGACTTCAGCATGGGATCCCGGGTGGTGAGGATCAGCTCGGACAGCGCCACGATCCTGGATGGATCATTTCCGCTGACAGGGGATGCGGCCGACCACAGGGCCAGCGCCACTTCCAGGCATTCCGCCGAAAGAGCCGGATTGGGATCAGCGAGAACCCTTGAGGCTGCCGCAAGTGCGGCTGCCACCTGCAGTTCCCTGCGCGGATTCACCTCGGTGAATACCCATCGGTCATCCTGCGTTCCCGGTATGTTATCGGTCATGGAAGCTGCATCACCCAGCATCACATACTGGCGCAGTTCGGAACAGATGATCCCCCTGTAGAGCCTGCCCAGGGATCGGTATCCGCCCAGAATCGCTTCAAGTCCGTGCTCGATTTGCTGTAATGCATCGGAGCGGCCATCCGGCACATGGATCTCCACAATCTTTTTTTCAGGATCGATCAGGGTTGCATCGTGATCGAGGCCGAATTCCTCGATCATCAATGCCAGCATCCATACCGTTCCTGCCTGGGATTCCACGCGCAGGTCATAGTCGCCCGCATCGTGCCACCCTCCGCGGTTCAGTCCCGGAACCGGCTGAAGGGGTTCATAAGCGGTATAATTTTCCGGTCCCTGGACATATCCGTCAAAATGATTGATCCCGGGTGGAGCCATCAGGGCGTCATCAGCGTGACACAGATCGTGCCATACGCGATATTTTTCATTCACCCGCATGTGGCACATCTGTACCGGCAGGAAGTATTCCAGGGTGGGCTGCCATGCATTCTTATCGTATACATCCGCTGCGATCCTGAATGGGTGGGACATTACGCCTGCGTATTTTAGCTGGTAGATCCCGGGTGCGGTGATCTGCGAAAAATCCAACGTTGCATAATTGTACCGGAGAAAACTTCCCCACGGTTCAGGGTTTCCGGCCAAAACAGTTTTCCGGCCTTCCATTTCAAGGCGGCAGAGTTCAAACTCCCCCGAAACCCGGTCATTGCGGTCCATCTCAACCACAGCTTTTTTCTCCTGAAAGGGATGGTATCCCAGCTGGGAAACCTGGATCACAGGGGTGTATTTCCATCCTGCCACCACGTGGGGAGTGATGGTCCAGACGATGGCCGAGGTGGTAGCGCCTGCCGGAACGGTGCTACGGACGATGAACCAGCCGTTGTTGTGATTGGATCTTCCGTCCCGCAGTTCAAGGGGAGTCCCCTCCGAGATGACCACCATCCGCTGCAGCGGATCTTCCGGAGCGATCACCAGCGTATGTCCCTGTTCCAGCGGTTCCGTAACCGGTTCGCCATCGAAGTCCTGCATGGGGCCGACCGGCTGATCGGGGAAAATACCGAAAGCATCATCCAACAGGTAGGATTTGCCGAACAGGTCTCCCGGGAAAAGCTCCAGGTTGAATCCCACTTTCCCGATCCATGATTCGGGCAGCGGCTTTTCCAGGTCCACATCCACCCTGAAACTGCTTCCTTCCAGGGCCGTGACCCGGATCCGGTAGGTAATAACCAGGTCGGGGTATATGATTGGATTGAATCCCCTGCGGTTTTTGGCCGAGTCGGGGAACCACATGGTCTGGGTGATCTGCCGTCCCGGTGAATCCACCGTTCTGGTCCCCGCACCCGGAATGGGAGACCACTGGCCGGGGGACGGCTCCAGGCGCAGGTCCCCGTTGGCAGCGACGCGTATCCCGTGCTGGATGATTGTAACGCCGGACTGATGGCCTTCGGGATAGTAATCGCTGAATACGGTCACGTCCAGACCTGGCATGTGGAAATATTCCTTTTCGTTCAGCGTAAGCTGCGGTTGTCCTGAAAGGGAAACAACAAAAAGCAGGAGAAACGGGATTGTGTATCTTTTCATACGGGGAAAGTATAAACGTGAAGATATCAATTATTTATTTAACCACACACCTGAACCCGATGGTGGAAGCTCTGTCCAGACCCGGATACATCAAAAAATACTTCACGTGAAAGGTGGATTCCTGTGACCCCCCGACGGATTGCCCGTACGGGGCACCAGGAAGGTACCACCAGGAACTGTGCATCACCCATCGCGTGCATCCTCCCCTCAGGGTGACGAACCTGTTGTGTCCGTCGTAGCGTTCACTTTCGTTCCACTCGAATACCTCGTTGAATCTGAAATCTTCTTCCAGCTGCCGGGCGGAAAGTTGCCATTCCCATTCCGTGGGGAGCCGCATAGCTGCCCAGGTGGCGAAAGCCCGGGCGTCTTCCAGGCTGACATAGACCACGGGCTGGTTACGGATCTCCTCGGGACATGTTCCCCCTTCCCAGTGATGCAGGAAAAATTCCGAAACTTCCGGACAATAACCCGTGGATTTCAGGAAAAGTTCAAATTGGTCATTGGTGACCGCTTCCGGCATGATCTTGAAATCACCGATCGTTTCCCGGTGGCTGTGTTTGATCCACAGTGTCCCGTTCTCACGTACCAGGCTTTCATCATGATTCCCACTGGCATTCATGTCGGGGTAGCATCCTCCCTCCCGCCAGAGATGTTTGCAGGAAAAAACGTAATCACCTCCCTTTACTTCACTGAGCAACGGCGTGAATCCCGAATCTTCAGCCTGACTGGAAGGGAAACGCAGGGTATCATCTCGGAACCGGAGAGGTGCTTTCAAGGAAAGCTCCTTCACGTGTGGATCCTCGTCGGGCAGTATCCTGGCTGTCTCCCTCGCCTGGATCTCTATCAGTTCCTTCAGGGATGCGGTTTCTCCGGTTGTTTGCAAGAGACACCCGAAATCCCGGACGGTCAGTTTCACTGTACAGTAATCACCGTGTTTCACAGGATCAAGACGAACCCCATTCCATAAATCATAATATTTGAATTTATTATCAGGATTCACTTCAACGTTTACTTGATGCATTGTCCTGGTTGTGTCCACGAAATTCGTGATGGTATTTCCCTCCAGATGCCACCGGCTTGCCAGCACCGGACTACCAGGAAGAAGGATGAAAGGATCCCAGTTATCTGTGAGGTACATACTTCCAAAGCACTTCCAGATGGCGTTCATTTTACGCAGATTTTGCCGCCGGGCAGCGCTCCACAGGTTCATGGTTCCGAATACGTTCTCCCACACCTGGATGCCCTGTCCATTAATCCATGCATGGGCCAGCACGGGCTTTTTGTCATCACTCATTCGCCGGATAAAATACTGTTTGTGCTCCGGCATCACCCACTTCAGGAGCGATAGGTCCGTAAAATGGTACGGTTCGATCTCCTGTCCCCAGGAACCTGTCATGGCATCCGGGCCGGTAAGGTCTTTCAGTTCGGGCAGGATCTCGGTGATGAAAGCCACACTCCGGCCATACATAGCCACTTCATCCCGGATGGATTTTTCCGATTCAAAGATGGAGATAACCCCCCTGGAAGATCTCCAGGTATCCAGGTAGACCCCATCCACTCCGGTGTCATTGATAACAGCGGCCAGTTCCCTGAAATCGTTATGTGCAGGACGCCTGGTGTCAAGGTCCCACGGATTGTAAGTCATGAAAACCTTTACGTTATTCCGGTGGAAACGGTCTACAACTTCTTTCAAACCTTCCCGCCCTCCCGGCATCCGGTCGAGGAAATCAAACTGGTTTTTTTCATCGATCCCCAGGTTGGAGTAACTGTGCCACAGGATCACTGACTGGATCCCGCCGAACTCCCGTTCCATTTTCCGACAGAACTGCTCAACCCTGTATTCACCCCTGCCTGGGTCCCAGAAATCGGTATCCCAGATGAATACAAAACCCATTACGAAATTCTGATGGCTCCAGGAAAGTTCCCCGGGAATTTTCGTATCTCGTTGCCCGGCCTGCCGTTCCAGGTACTCCTGCATCCTGACCATCAGGTCCTCACGGATCCGGTTGCCTGTAACACCGAGCCGGATATCTTTCAACAGGACCTCGGCGGACCGGTCCGTTTTTCCGCACCGGATACTGATCACCGGTGCGATGGCCATGCTGTCCTGTTGAAAGTAAGGGACACTAAACGTACTTTCAAACATGTTCCAGCCCGTTGATGAAGAAAGCCTGATGCTGTCCGTTTCAAGGATCCTGCGCCTGACCACATATCCGGTCTCCTCACCCCTGGTTTTCAGGTCATATCCCACACTCAGGGTAATTGAGGCAGCGGGCGAGCTGTATTTTCCCTGGACCCGGATGGGCTCGCCTGGTTTCAGTTCAAGCTGGTAGGCGAATTTGTCAAAGTGTATCTGTGTCTGTGCCTCTGCATGCAATGTGCAGCGCAGCATGGGGGGCTCAAGTCCCAGTTTCATCCTGACCGTATCCCTGTAGCGTGTGATCTGCTGAATCCAGGCTTCCCATTCTCCTTCCCCGGGTGCCCTGATGAATGAATTGTTGCATGTGACACCGCTTCCGTAACTCCAGGCAGCATTGGGGGACTGTGTGCCGACGGTCCACTGGGAATAGGGATAGATGATGAAATCGGGTTCCCGTTCACAGCAGTACATCATGAGAAGGGATCCTGCATACAGGCAGATCCTGAACCGGACCTTTCTTTTCTTGTGGTGGTATGTTGCGGACATCGGTTCAGGAATCAGGTAGTTCTTGGATGATCCGTATGATGAATCTTTTTTCGCCGATCCCTGCCATTTTCATCATATCCGGTTTTATTACAGACCGGTTTCCCGAAAATAAGAAATAGCCCGAAGGCCGGGGTTCATTGGATTGTTATAATGTTCTGTTATTATCTCTTCCTGCTGTATCTGAACTTAACGGAATATCCCCGTTATCATTTTTTCAGGGCGGCAGGGGTGTGTGCGCTGACGGGTGTATTTTCAGAAGCAACAGTGATCGGCGAGTTTCCGCCTCACGGCTCATTCTTCCTGTGATTCCTTCAGGAAGTTGTACTTGGCTTTCCTTTCATTCCACCGATCAAGTGCATACTTCTGCATATCCGTGATACGGTCCCTTTCATCCACAATTTCCAGTCCAAGGATGGTCTCGATCACATCTTCCATGGTCACAATCCCGTCCACACCGCCGTATTCATCCACGACCAGTGCGATATGCTCCTTTTTTTCGAGCAGCAGTTCCCAGACACTGAGAAGGGACTGGAATTCGGGCACCACCACGATTTCTCTCCGGATATCACGCAGTTTCAGGCCGGTTTCACCACCGGCATGTTTTTCAAATGCAGCCTGCCGGATCACGTAGCCTGTGATATTCTCTTGATCCTTCGAATAGAGGGGGATCCGTGAATAATACAAAAATTCTCTGCGCTTCAGGAAATCCCCCAGCTTCATATTTTCATCCGCCACGGTCACCACGATCCTGGGAGTCATGACCTCGGATACCAGTACGTTCCTGATCCGGATAATGTTCCGGATGATCCTGTACTCTTTCTCCTCCAGGATTCCTTCCTCGGTTCCGATTTTGGCCATTACTGAAATCTCTTCCCTGCTCATGGAGTCCGACTGTGCATTCTTTGATAATAGTTTCGTAATGAAATCGCTCATGATCACCAGGGGGTACGTGAGGATCACCATCCCCCGGATAATCCTGGCTGACAGGGGTGCAAGATTTCGCCAGTACCTGGCACCAAGGGTCTTGGGGATGATCTCAGAAAAGATCAGGATCAGCAGGGTCAGGATCGCTGAAATCAATCCGAAATACAGTTCACCGAAGACCAGGGTTGCCTGTGCTCCGACTCCCGCGGCACCGATGGTGTGTGCCACCGTATTCAGCGAGAGGATTGCCGACAGGGGCCGGCCAATGTTCGTTTTCAGCTTCAGGAAAAGTACGGCAAAATTTTGTCCTTCATTCTGTTTGATCCTCAAATGGGTGATCGGTGTGGACAGCAGTACGGCTTCCATCACCGAACAGAGGAATGAAACAAAAAGCGCAAGGAAAAGATAAAATATGAGAAGTGCCATATGGGTGTCTTATCTAAATACAATCAATCGCGGTGTACATTGACAAAGGCTACATCAGGGAGCGTGCGCAATGAATCATCCACCATTCCCTTATCATTGATAAAAACCCTGTACCCTGCTTCAACGATGCGTTCCACCGTTTGCAGATCAGGGATTTCTTCATAGGCAATAAAATCTGTATAAAACATGGCCTCGATCGGATAATCCACATTGAAAATTACGGAATTCTCGTTTTCCGCCTCCAACTTTTTTAAAGCCATGACCCAGGATGGCCTGCTGTCAACAGTGGCAAAGGGCTTGATACGCTCAATGGAATACCTTGCCGGAAGGGCGATCAGAAGCACAATTACCAGCCAGGGCATCCATCTGAAGTGGAAGCGATTCCGGTACACGTACAGGTAATGCAAGAAAAGGGCTGTGGCAATAAAGATGGCAGGGGCGGTGAACAGGGTATATGCCTGCATTTTCGTTGCCGCAAATGTAAAGAACAGATAGGGAATGAGGATCCATACGGAGAGGACCATTCGCTTCAGTTTTCTCCAGTTTTTCAATGATTTCCAGAATAACCAGTAAAGGGGCAGATAGACTACTTCTCCAAAATGGATCCGGGCCATGTGGAAGTGAAACAGGAAAGGTCTCCCATGCCCTTCCAGCTCCTCAGACAGGTGCATGCGATTAAAATGACTCTCCCACCGGGCTTCCACGGGGAAGGTCCGGTGAATATAAAGCTGCCAGGGTAAAAAGACAACGACAACGATCAAACATAGCAAGGAAAGGTTCAGCAGGATTTCCCTGGTTGTGAATTTTCCCGAGTCGAGAACGATCAGCAGCCAGATGGGGATCACGATCAGCGCAGGAAGCCATTTGGACAGGATGGCCAGCCCGATGCTGATCCCGCAGAATATGTTCATCAGTGTGCTTTTGTTCCCTGCGAATTTTATGGCAAAAAGGACTGCAAGCTGTATAAAAAAGAGGAAAAATATATCCACATGATCTGTGGCGACCCTTCCGGCTGAAAGTTCAATAATGAGACCGTGAATGGAATAGAGAAAGGCCGCAATGAATCCGATCCTTCGGTTGAAAAGGTGCCGTCCGATGGCAAAAGTGATCCAGATCCCCAGGGTAGTCAGCAGGATGGAGGGAAGACGCAGGGCGATCTCGCTGGTCCCGAAAAGGGACATGCTGACCGCCATGGTCCAGAGCGGAACAGGCTGCTTGTGCAGCCACACATGGTTCCGGGTCCAGTCCCTGTAATCGTATTCCAGCAGCGGTTCTTCGTAGAGGGTCGGTTTCAGGGGATGCTGGATGATATTTTTAGCCACGAGCGCATGGTACCTTTCATCCCAATTGTGAAGGAACGGATCGGAGGCGGTATAGATCCTGAGCAGCAATCCGCATCCCATCAGAATGATCAGGGAAAAACCTGTTCTTTTTTTACCGAATAGTCTGAAAGCAAGGATATAGCCGGCCCCAGAGGCCAGCAGAAGAAGAATCCCTGTAAGCAGGTTTTCCATGATCAACTTTCACTGATATCAGATGCGAACTGCATATTTCAAATATAACCAAACTCTTTTCTTTCCGCCATACTCTTTTCAGTCCCCGCCTGATAAAATTTAAAAATCATGACTGTACGTGTAAAATCTGACGAACATTTTGGCCGCTTGTTTTGTATAGTATGGATATAAAAAGAAACGCGCATTTTTTTATTTATTGAATGGCAAGAATTCTGCACTGGTCCTGTTGTATGCTCGCGATCCTGTTCGTTCCCAGCCCTTCTGTCGTTTCCCAGATACGGCTTGAGGTGTTTGCGGATGGGTTCAGCAGGCCTGTCGCTCTTGCCAGTGCCGGAGACAGCAGGATGTTTGTTGTGGAACAGGAAGGCCGGATCATGGTGGTTGATTCATCCGGGAACACGCATCCGGAACCATTCCTGGATATTGCCGGGCAAATCACCGCTGTGGGTAATGAACAGGGATTGCTGGGACTGGCGTTCCATCCGGATTATGCAACAAACGGCTTCTTTTATGTGAATTACACAGATGTGAATGGAAATACCAGGGTATCCCGGTTTTCGGTATCCGGAACAAATCCCGGTCAGGCCGATCAGGAGAGTGAATTCCCGATCATCAGTTTTGAACAACCGTTCATGAATCACAACGGGGGCGATTTGAAGTTCGGTCCGGACGGATATCTGTACATCAGTACGGGGGATGGCGGGAGCGGAGGTGATCCGGGTAACCGGGCCCAGGACCTTGCTACCCTGCTGGGAAAAATCTTGCGAATCGATGTGGATGGAGGTAGTCCCTATGCTGTTCCCGCAGACAATCCCTTTGCCGGAATCGACTCGGTCATGAAGGAGATCTGGGCACTTGGACTGAGGAATCCCTGGAGAATCAGCTTTGACAGGGAAACAGGTGATCTGTGGATCGCGGATGTGGGACAGCGGGAGGTGGAGGAGATCAATTTTCAGCCGGCTGCAAGTGCGGGAGGGGAAAATTACGGGTGGCGCTGCTATGAGGGCAGCAATCCCTATAATACAGAAGATTGCCTGGAAAATGGCAATTATATATTTCCGGTCCATGAATATACCCATGATCCCGGTGGATTCTGTTCGGTGACCGGAGGATATGTCTACCGCGGGTTACAGTATCCATCCCTGCGGGGGCACTATTTCTTTGCAGATTACTGCAGGAACCGGATCTGGTCGTTACAGGATCATTCCGGGACCTGGGCAGTAACCGATCACGGGCAGTTCCAGGATAATACTTTCAGTACCTTCGGGGAAGACAGGAACGGAGAATTATATGTGGCCGCATTGTCAGGTGGTACTTTGTACCGGATCACTGCGGCTGAAACTGCCTTCCCTGCCCCTGATCGCACCGGTCCGGTTCTCCGGGTCTATCCCAACCCGGTAACGGACCGTATGTGGATCGAATACCGGGGTATACTGGAACCCGACACACAGATCAGCCTCTATACCCCGGAAGGAAAATTGCT
>Ga0116196_1000081_pt1 | contig 23238 bp, 15 predicted proteins | sample ZodSprso05mmetaG_FD_97002 | JGI IMG/M metagenome (GOLD analysis project Ga0116196, IMG submission 97002) | Hot spring sediment microbial communities from Zodletone spring, Oklahoma to study Microbial Dark Matter (Phase II) - Zodletone Spring... ... | reverse complement strand
TCTCAACCCGGCTTCAAAGGGAGGATTAATCGTCCCGGATGCAACTTCTGACCGGGTAGTTTGTCCTTAGATAGAAACCAAACAACCTCACATGATGAGAACGCTGTTTTCATTCCTGATCCTTGCGGCTGCATGGACAGCATATTCCCAGGATAAAGAGTACCGGACAATTTTCGATCAGCGGGATATGAGGATCTCCGGACTGGGAGGCCCTTTCATGCAATTTACTTCAGTTGCGGGGGAATTCGGCCACATGATGGGCGGAGGTGCGGCGGTTCTTCTCAATGATTTTTTCATAGGCGGGTACGGACTGGGTCTCACCAATGCCATCCCCGATTATGTGAACGATCACTCAAACGACAAGCTAAGTCTGGGACACGGAGGATTCTGGATCGGGTATTCTCTTTTCGGTGAAAAACCCATCCATGCCTGTATCTCCACCCTTGTGGGCTGGGGTGAATTCGGAATCATGGGGTATGATGGTTATTATCCCTTCATCAGGGATAAGATCTTTACCCTGGCCCCTGTCGTTGAACTGGAATTGAACCTGACGCGATATTTCAGGATCGGTGCGGGAGCCACTTACAATATCTACACAGGGCTGGATGAGCAGCGCCACGGTTACAGTTCGGAAAACCTTTCCAGCCCGGGTGGCTTTTTGAGCTTTAAATTCGGCTGGTTCTGACACAGCGTCGGCATCCCTTCGTGTGGCGGCTTTTTGCAAATCTGCAGCGTCCGCATTTCCGGTTTTCACGTTGACGCTCCAGGCAGGCCTCGGAGATTTTTGCGTACATTTGCGCAAACTTGTTCGGTGTGTATAAGGGGACTGTCATTAAATCCACGGGGAGTTGGTTTACAGTAAAAGATGAGCATGAGCGAATTGTACCCTGCACCATCAGGGGAAAATTCAGGATGAAAGGTATCCGTGCCACCAACCCGGTGGCGGTGGGAGATCATGTCCGGTTTGAGCGGCCGGAAGAAAGCCGGACCGGGATTATCACCCACATCGAGGAACGATCCAGTTACATCATCCGGAGATCTTCCAAACTTTCCAAGGAATATCAGCTGATCGCCTGCAACGTGGATGTGGCCTGGCTGATGGTCACCATGAAGCTTCCGCGTACACTGACCGCTTTCATTGACCGTTTTCTCGTATCGGCAGAAGCCTACCGCATCCCGGTGATCATCCTGTTTAACAAGATTGATCTATACGGGGAAGCTGAACGGCAAGAGATGGAATCTCTGTGGAAGATCTACACGGGTATCGGGTACCGCTGCATGAAATTGTCCCTTGAAACGGGCGAGGGAGTTGCGCAGGTTGAAGCGGCCATGAAGGGGAAGGTGAACGTTATTGCAGGAAATTCCGGGGTTGGGAAGACCACCCTGATCAACGTGCTCGATCCTTTCATGAAACTGAAAACCGCCGCCGTTTCGGATGTGCACCAGACAGGGAAACACACCACCACCTTCGCTGAAATGTTCGAACTGCAGAGTGGGATCACGATTATTGATACGCCCGGACTCAGGGGGTTCGGGACCATCGATATAGACCGGAACGAACTATTTCATTTCTTTCCCGAGATTTTCAGGGCCAGCAAGAAATGCAAATACCATAACTGTCTGCATATCATGGAACCGGGATGCATGGTCAAGGAAGCGGTCCGGGAGGGGACGGTCAGCGAATCCAGGTATTTAAACTACCTGATGATGATGGAAGAAGGGGAAGGCAGGTACCGTTGATCAGGTTTCTGCACTGGATAAATTATCCTTTTTTTATGGCATGGGTATGAAAAATAGTTTATAAGTTTATCCTTCATTGATGACCAATTTTTGATGAGCAGAAGCAACCTCATATCAGCCATTATTCTCTTTTTGATCCTTTTACTGAACGGGATCACCATCTACAGCCTGAATAAAAGATACACCCGGTTTTTAAACGAAACACTTCTGGAGCAGACCCGGTTATGTGGAGAGCACATGGAAACCACATTGCTTCAGTTCTCCAGCGATATCAATTATGAACTGAACATGTACAATTATTCCGAGATTTTCGGGGATCCGGAAAAATTCAGGGTTGCCACACAGAGCCTGCGCCTGTTTTATACCAAATACCGTGACCTGATAACCAATATTTCGGTATTCGACAACAAGAAAAATTTTTATGCGCTTTACCTTGAGGCCAATGACAATTTTGCCAAATTTGACAGGTTTGTGGTGGACAGTTTTCCCCGGAAAAAGCAGGAAAGATTGTATTCCCGGGACAGGGTGGAACAGGCAGGCAGCGTATTGAAGTATTATTATCCTTATTTCGGCCAGGACGTGGTGAATGGCAATGTGATGGTGGAAGTGGATATGGAAAAATTTGCAGGGAAGGTTTTTCATCTCTACCCGCGGGGAAACACGCTCCACTGGCAATGGGTGATGGGAGAGGACGGAGCCCTTATCCTGCACAATTTCCCGTCCGATTCTTTCAGGATCGGGGAAGCCGTCATGCTTCGGGACAGTATCCGGGCCGAAATTTCCGGGATATGGCAGCATACCCTGATCGATGCTGACGGGAAGAAAAACAAAGTTTACACGGCCTGTTATCCGCTGAGCATTTATGCAAGGAAAATGGGTGTGATGTTCACGGTGAATAAAAGCAGTTTTTTCGGTTTTTTCATTAACAGGAACCTGCAGGTGGCGATTTTCTCTTTTCTGGCCACACTGGCACTGGTGATCTACCTGCTCATGATGCTTGGCAGGCAGCGAAGGAGGGAAAAGCGGTTGAAGCTTTCAGAGATTATCTTCAGACAGATCATCGAACATTTCCCGGTGGGGATCATGATCATCGATGAGATAAACATCATCCGGAATATCAACAGTGCAGCCCAGAAAATGTTGTTTCTGGGGACATCCGATAACCTGGTGGGAAAGGATTACAGCAAGCAATTCGTGATATCCAACAGGTACCTGCTCAATGACGGGCCCAGTCCTTTCCGGGATGATTCTCATTACCTGTATTATGAGAAAGACGGTATTGAGACGGTCATTTACCGCATCGAGCAAGCGACTTCCATCGGGGGTGAGGAACTGAAACTGATTGCCCTGATCGATGTGTCTCCCATTGAGAAATCACGAAAGGTGGAAGTGGCTGCCAACAAGGCTAAATCGGATTTCCTGGCCGCCATGAGTCATGAGATCCGGACTCCGATGAACGGTATCCTGGGAATGGTCAATGACCTGCTGGAAATGAAAAGCGGCGGGGAAGTAAGATCGAAGATCGAAGTCATCAAACGATCGGCCGATCTGTTAATGACCATCATTAACGATATCCTTGATTTTTCCAAGATCGAAGCAGGCAGGATGATGCTCGAAGAGATCCCCTTCGTACTTTCGGATGAGCTGGAACTGGTCGGTGAGCTGTTCAGGCCGCTTGCCAGGGAAAAGGGCCTGGAGCTGCAGATCGACCAGAAGGAAGATGTCCCCAACAAGCTGATCGGGGATCCTTTCCGTCTGCGACAGGTGATTTCCAACCTGGTGAGCAATGCGGTCAAGTTCACCGAGCAGGGCAGGATCGTTATTACAGCCCAGCTCATGGAATCTTTCAAGAGCCAGGTGAATATCCTGTTTACCGTTGAAGATACCGGGATCGGTATCCCCAGGGACAGGCTTAAGGAGATTTTCGGAAGTTATACCCAGGCCAGGGGCTCGGTGACCAGGAAATTCGGGGGCACCGGGCTGGGCACCACCATTGCCAAGCAGCTGGTGGAACTGATGCACGGGGAGATCTGGGTGGAAAGTCCCTCCGGCATATCATCGAGTGAGGATCAGCCCGGTTCCAAATTCAGCTTTACCATTGAGGCCTATTCCAATGAAAGGATCCCCAAAAAATTCGACTTCGGACATATCAACCGGTTGAGTGAGATCAATTCGCTGATCCTGACCAAAGAATCAGATCCTTCCAAAAACACCATGGCCAGGATGCTGGGAAGATTCGGACTGAACGTGGTGACCAAGATATACCAGGACAGTACCGTGGACAGTGTGATTCATCACCTCCAGGTCAAAAGGAATAATTACCACCTGGTCATCCTGGTGGATAAGAACCAGCTTGATGGTTTTTCACTGGCCAAGGAGTTAAAAAACAACAACCTGACAGATATCTATCCCATCATGCTGGTCAGTTCCAACGATAAAACGGGAAATTATAAGACCTGCAGGAAACTGGGGATCGATTATTATCTGATCGACCCGTTCGAAACCAAGGAGGTATATGATATCCTTCTGGAAAACTTTCCGGGGATCGAGGATCAGAAAAGCCTTGAGCCCATGCTTAATGCATTGCCAACCGAACTGGCAATCCTGGTGGCCGAGGATAACCTGATCAACCAGAAGGTGGCACAATCCATTTTCAAGAATATCGGGTATGAAATTGATATTGCCAGGAACGGCAGGGAAGCGGTGGTGCTGATGGAAGAGAAATCCTATGATGTGGTCTTTATGGACCTGCTGATGCCAGAGATGGATGGTTACCAGGCTACCGAGGAGATCCGGAGGACCGGTCACACCCTCCCCATTGTGGCCATGTCGGCCGATGAAGATGACCATACCAGGGAAGCCGCTTTCAGGGCTGGAATGAATGAATATGTGAGTAAACCGGCCAGGGTGGAAAACATCAAGCAGTTGTTAATTAAATTGTTCTCAACAACCATTTAGATATTTATGCAGTCACACGAATTGGATTACAGGATCATCGGGGATGACATCCAGCTTGTTGAGATTGAGCTGGATCCCATGGAGACGGTTATTGCTGAAGCAGGATCGATGATGTACATGGACAATTCGATCAGCTTTGACACGAAGATGGGTGACGGTTCGAATCCCAGCGAGGGATTGATGGATAAATTGCTTTCGGCGGGGACCAGGGTTCTCACCGGAGAATCTCTTTTTGTCACGCATTTTACCAACCATGGTACCGGCAAACAGCGGGTGGCCTTCTCGGCTCCCTATCCGGGCAAGATCATCCCTGTAGATCTAACACTTCATGGAAGGTCCCTGATTTTGCAGAAAGACAGCTTTTTATGTGCGGCCAAAGGGATCAGGATCTCCATGGTGCTCAACCGCAGGATCGGTGCCGGACTGGTAGGAGGGGAAGGTTTTATCCTGCAAAAACTGGAAGGAGACGGAAGAGTATTTATGCATGCGGGCGGAATGGTGATTGAAAGAAGACTGGAAAACGATATGTTGAAAATTGATACCGGATGCATCGTCGCTTATACACAAGGGATCGATTTTGATATAGTAACTGCGGGTAATCTTCGGTCCATGATCTTCGGCGGAGAAGGTATATTCCTGGCAACCCTGAGCGGAACCGGGTCCGTCTGGCTTCAGTCCATGCCGATCCGTAAACTGATCCAGGCAATTTCACCCTATGGAAAGAACATCAGGAAGGGCAGCCGTTCCATCCTGGGTGATTTTTTGGACAGGTAAACGGGGGAGTGCCTCGCATATGACTGAAGAGATCTCCATAACACAATTCCTTGCCCGATCTGCAACAATCCCGGTCATTGATGTCCGTTCTCCTTCGGAGTACAGCAGGGGCCACATTCCCGGTGCCGTGAATATTCCCCTGTTTGATGATCATGAACGAAAGGTGGTGGGTACCCAATACAAAAAGGTGAACCGGGAAACAGCCACATTATCCGCGCTTGAATTTGCGGGAAAAAAACTGGCGTCCATGGCCAGGGATGGGCAGAAAATTGCAGGATCAAGAAAAGAACTCCTCCTCCATTGCTGGAGAGGCGGGATGCGAAGCAAAAGCATGGCCTGGCTTTTTGAAACCCTCGGGCTGACCTGCTTTGTACTGGAAGGGGGCTACAGGGCGTACAGGCGCCATCTGAGGGAAGCGCTCAAAAACCCGCTTCGCCTCAACGTGATCGGAGGACGGACAGGAAGTGGAAAAACCGAACTGCTTCATTATTTGCGACAGGAAGGGGCGCAGGTGGTGGACCTGGAGGGACTGGCAAACCACAAAGGTTCCGCCTTCGGATCACTGGGAGAAGCCGGTCAGCCTACTACAGAGCAGTTTGAGAATGATCTTCACCGGCAGCTGTCTCAGCTTGATCCGGCCGGGGAAATCTGGATCGAAGATGAAAGCAGGAACATCGGCAGGTGCGTGATCCCGGAAGAGATCTATTCACAGATGCTGGAAAGCGAAGTCCTGTTTTTGGATATCCCCCGGGAGGAAAGGGCCCGTCACATTGTCACCCATTATGCATCATACGATCCGGAGCAGTTAAGATCATGCATCCTCAAAATAGAAAGGAAACTGGGAGGGGACCGCACCAGGGATGCCCTGGATTTTCTGGAAAGGAAGGATTTCTTCAGTGCGGTCATGATCACCCTTCAGTATTATGATAAATCATACCTCTATTCCCTGGAAAAAAACCACGGGAAATACAGGATGATCCCCTCAGACAGGGTGGATCCGGTGAAAAACGCAGTACGCATTCATCAATACCTGCAAACCGCTCATGATGACCTGGCGTGAGGATTTTGAACTGGTGGCTCCTGCGGGAAGCTTTGAATCGGTGGTTGCTGCAGCCCAGGGAGGAGCCGATGGGGTATATTTCGGGATCGGGCAGCTGAATATGCGGGCCAGGTCTTCCGCGAACTTCAGCACGGGAGATCTGGCACTGATCGCCTCCCTGGCAGCGGAACATGGTCTGAAAACCTACGTGACGTTGAATACGGTGGTGTATCAGCATGAACTGGGACAGATGCGGGAAATTGTGGACCTGGCCATGCATCACGGGGTATCTGCCGTGGTGGCGTCCGACCCGTCCGTGCTGCAGTACTGCCGCCAGGTGGGCGCACCGGTTCACCTCTCCACCCAGATGAACATCAGCAACATTGCATCACTTGAATTTTATGCAGACTACGCAGATGTGGTGGTCCTGGCCAGAGAACTGGATCTGGACCAGGTACGGGGAATCGCAGAATCCATAAGGAAACAATCGGTCCGGGGTCCCTCGGGGGAATTGATCAGGATCGAAATGTTCGTGCATGGGGCACTCTGCATGGCCATATCCGGGAAGTGCTATCTGAGTCTTCATGCACACAACCATTCGGCCAACAGAGGTGACTGTTTCCAGGTCTGCCGCCGCGGTTATACGGTGACTGACAAGGACAGGGAGATAACACTGGACATCGACAATGCGTATATCATGTCACCCAAAGACCTGAAAACCATTCATTTCCTGGACAGGATCATTCAGGCAGGAGTGCGGGTACTGAAAATCGAGGGAAGGGCCAGGCCGCCCGAGTATGTGAAAACAGTCACTTCCTGTTACAATGAAGCGTTGCTAGCCTGTTTGGACGGAAGCTATAACGAAGAGAAGATCAGACAGTGGGATGAACGCCTGGGAACGGTATTCAACAGGGGATTCTGGGACGGATATTACCTGGGCCGGAGACTCGGGGAGTGGAGCAGCGAATATGGATCGCAGGCTACCAGGAAGAAGATCTATGTGGGAAAGGGAATGAATTATTTTGACAACGTCGGGGTGGCGGAAATCCTGGTGGAGTCCGGCCACCTGGACGTGGGCGACGAGATCCTCATCACCGGTCCCACTACAGGAGTCATCGAGACTACGGTGAAAGAACTGAGAGTTAACGATATTAAATGCATTACCGCAAGTAAAGGTAAAAGGTGCACCCTGCCCGTGCAGCGGGTGGTCAGGCGTTCTGACAAAGTGTATAAATACGTTCCCAGAAGACCTATTTCTTCAGAATGATCCGGATTACGGTCGATTTATTGGGTTCGGAGGAAAGTACGAATATCTTGCCGTGATGGTATTCTTCGATGATCCTCTTGGACAGTGACAGGCCTAGTCCCCATCCCCTTCTCTTGGTAGTATAACCGGGTTTGAAAATGGTGCGGAACCTGGATTTGGCAATCCCTTTACCGCTATCTTCCACATCAATGATCACGTTGTTATCGGTTTCCACTGCATGAAGGAGCAACTTTCCTTTTCCTTGAATGGCATCCACGGCATTTTTGCAGAGGTTCTCAACGACCCATTCGAAAAGGGTTTCGTTGATCTTTGCCCGGATGGGCGCTTCGGGCACGTCCAACAGGTATTCGACATGCTTCGATCCCCTGTTCTTCATGTATTCAAGGCTGCCCTTCAGGATCCTGTTCAGATCGGATTCCACCAGGGTGGGTTTGGAACCGATCTTGGAGAACCTGTCAACGATCTTTTCCAGCCTGGATGCATCTTTCTGCATTTCCCTGACCGTCTCAGGATTCAGTTCCGATTCTTTAAGTAACTCCATCCAACCCATTAGTGATGAGATGGGTGTGCCAAGCTGATGGGCAGTTTCCTTGGACATACCGGTCCACACTTCATTCTGTTCGGCCTTCCTGGAAACGCTGAATGCAATGTAGGAAACCAGAATGAAGAGCATGATCACTCCCAGCTGGACATAGGGAAAAAAGATCAGTTTTCGCAACAGGATGGAGTCCCTGTAAAAAATATACTGGTACTCGTTATTGCCCAGGTCAATGACCAGGGAATCATTCTCCTCCTTTGCATGTTCCAGCTGTCTTTGCAGGTAGGATGGATCCCTGACTTTCAATGAATCAAGGTTTTTATGGTTCAGGATATTTCCTTCGGAATCGGTGAGAATGACCGGGATGTGGGTATTTCGTTCAATGACGTAAAAGGGAAAAGCAAGCTCGGTTTCGAAATCCGCGGAATTGAGGATCCGGATGGCCTCGGCCCAGAGCTCCACCTTCTGCCGTTCTGTTTCTTTGATATCATTCACAAGCCGGTTGGTATACCAGAGGGATCCCACCCCGATCAGGATGGCTGCCAGCAGCAGTATCTGCTTCCAGCGCTGTTTCTTTCTATAGATGTCCAATTTTGCGGTATATTACCCTATTCATCAATAACGAACCTTTCTGCCGGTTTAGTCTGAACACTATCCGCTTTCAATCCTTTCCTCCACCACCGTTCTTTTTCCCTGACGGGCAGACTGACGGGTGCCGTATCCGCCTCCCCGGAAAAATCAAACCTGAAAAGCTCCTGTCGTTCGTCCTGCCCGGACTGTATTTTCCTGACCTCCTCGTCATTCCTGAAAAGCCCCAGTTCCTGGTTCAGGATCGATTTCAGCTCGGTTTTTTCTGCCCGTAAATCGTTGCGGATCTTTTCCGCGGCCCGTTCCCGGTCCACCTCCACGACGGTCCCTGAACCCTCATCGTGGATTTTCAGGAAAAGCGTACGGGTGTCCGATGCATCGGCAGCGATGCTGAACTCGGCGTTCTTTGATTTTTTGGCTTTGTTGTATAACAGTTCCGACAGCAACAGTTTCAGTCTGTAATCAAATCTGTGATCAAAACCGTGTGAACCCGAAGCCGAAAGATTCAGTGCGTTTGAATGGATATCCATGGCCGGGATCACCACCCTGTTGTCTTTTATGAGGATGGTATTTTCAAGGGTCTGAAACCTGATATTCTGCAGTTCCTCCACTTCAATGAACCTGGAAAGCGCCAGGATAGGTTTGAAGCCGTTCAGTTCACCTTCCGTGACGATCAGGTTGTTTTCACTGAGAATGGTTTCGGTCAGGATGGTAAAGTCATCAGAGAAGCTTGCCGAAAAAACCGAGGTGCCGGAAATGATTCCGCCCAGGTGCTCATGGGTGATCTGGGATTGCCCGAAGTTATTGAATGCAAGAAACAGCTGATGGATATCCAGGTGTTCAAGGTCCGCGCTCACGTTGGTATGGATGATGCCCTCATGATCCTGGATCATCGCGAACTGTCCTCCCAGTGACCCGTCCATGGTCTCCATGCGCAGCGAATCGATACGCAGGAAAGGGGCATCGTAGAGTGCGATCCCGCACACATCACGCGCTGACAGCTTTCCCTTTGAAAATTCATCGATCATGAAATCGAGACGGAGGTTCAGATCCCCGGGAAAATGGACAGTGGTTTCTTCATCGGGACCTGAACCGGGCAAATGATCCAGGATCTCCTGCAGGTCCAGCCGGTCGGAACGGAGCGTGACCGAAGCGACCAGTTCCTCGTTCCGGCCGATCAGAAAGGAGATCAGGTTCAATCCGGTACCGGAAAGGGTAAAATCACTCCTGCCAAACTGGCCGGAAAGAGAAGGTTCCCAGAAATCGTTCTGGATATGGATCGAGCCGTTCAGATCCGACAAAGATCCATCCTTATCCGTGAGCCGGAGCATCAGATCCTCGAAACGCACATCTCCCGCAATATCAAAAGCGATAAGTTTTTCTCCGCGGGGTTTGAGACGGTCATAGCATCCTGCTACCCTGAGGTTGCTGTGGATAATCCCATCCCCTTCCCGGAAGGGAGTGGTTTTGTACCATTTGATCCATTGTCCCGGATGGATATCGCCATTCAACTCCAATGTGAAATCGGGCTCATAGAAATTTCTGATGGATCCCTTGCCCGAGAAATGGTCATCACCAATGGTCGCACTGATGGTTTCCACCTGCAGGGATGTGGTGACGGGATTGAACTTGCCTCCGTTGGTATAGCTTCCCGTGATATTCAGGTTCCTGACGGAAAAAGGCACCCGGTCCCAGTTCAGGTTGGCATGGGAGGTCTGAAAATCTGCTACGATCAGAGGAGTGCGGGTGGAGCTGGCCACTCCGGTCACGCGTGTATAGAGCTGCATCACTCCACTGCCCCGGATTCCCTTCAGCGGACCGGTCATATTTCCTGGAAGGAGATCCAGCGCTTCATGAATGCTCAGGTCCCTTGCAGTCGCATAGAGGTCCATCTTGACCCCGCCCCCGGGTGATACAATGAATCTGCCATCGGTATCGGCCACGATCCGGTCGATCTGCAATTGTCCCGCATTGAGGATGTAGACCGAATCATTTGCATCCAGGTTGATTTTTGCCCTGACCCCCCTTTCCGAGGCATACAGGATCCCCTTGTTGGAGATCATATCCAGGTTTCCTTTCAGATCACCCCTGATCTGGGTGTTTCGCCTGGAAAACCTTCCGTTGAGTTGCATCTGTTCCAGAACCCCAGAAGAGACAAGCTGCTTGGCCTTGTTATGCAATATGATAAGAAAATTACTCACTTTCAGTTGTCCCAGGTCGATCTTCTGCCTGGAGCCTTGCTTTCCGGAACCTGCCGATAACAACCTGTAATTGCTTTCCCCGGAAGGATCCGTATAGAGATGCAACACACCATCCTTGATCTCGAGCTGCTTGATATTGTATGTTTTCCTTATCAGACTGATGGGATTGAAGCTCAGATTGACTGTTCCGGCTGTCAGCAATGTGTCAGCCCCGGTTTCAGCAAATTCCCGCGTACTGAAATTATGGCTGGACCAGATTGTCATATCCTGGAGTTCGATGGTCACAAGGGGGAATTTCCGGAATACCCTGACGGCCATTTCATCCACATGCACCTTGCTGTCAAGCCTGGTGTTTATTTCCTGACTCACATAAGTTTGCAGGTCTTCTCCGTAAAATTTCACCACGACGACACTGATGATGGAGAAGAGAAGCAGTGCGATCAGCATAAAAGCAACCGCATATTCTAATATAATCCTGATCCTCCGCACTAGTCTTTCCTGAGAAACTTATTGAAATCGGTTTTATTGTCCAGTTCTACAGGTGTTTCATTAAAACGGAACAACCTGACCGTGCGCTCTCCAATCAGGTCCATTTTGTTCCCTTCCACCCTGAACATGCATCCTTCCCGAAGTCCGAGGACGGTATCGCCCGGATTTGCGGCCAGGTATTCCATGATCCGGTCTTCCCTTGTCTCTCCTGCATGGCCCGGGGGATTCAGATCCGTGTAATGGGGATTGATCTGGAAGGGGACAAGGTTGAAGGCATGAAATCCGGGGGGCTCTACAACGGGCATATCATTGGTGGTACGAATGGTGGGACAGGCAAGGTTGCTTCCTGCACTCCAGCCTATATAGGGTGTTCCGGACAGCACTTTTTCCCTCACGGGTTCGATGAGCCTGTACTCCTGGATCAATTTGATCAGGTGGAATGTATTGCCGCCGCCCACTACGATGGCATTTGCTTCCCGCACCGATTTCACGGGATCACCGGAATGGTGGATGGAAGTTAGTGTGTGTCCCACTTCGGCAAATCTTTCCCTGACCTTTGCCTCATAATCATCGAAGCTGATGGTAACCCCGGCGTAGGGGATAAACAGACAATGGACGGGTTCTTTTCCCAGGAAATCCCGGATCTGGTTCTTGGGGTAATCAAGGTATGCTTCACCTGCATTGGTCGAATTACTGATCAGCAATAGTCTCATTCCACATGGTTTCAATACCCCACAAAGTTAATATTTTAGTGAGACGGGACCAGACGGGAGTTTTTCCGGCAGCAAAAAAAACCGGCCCGCGCGGAATGATTCCGATGCAGGCCGGCCTGACGGTAGGGGGATATCTTAAGCTCAGAACGGGATCAGACAGAGTCCTACACTGAACGGATTCAGTTCGGGCCCCCCGTTTTCACTGAAAAGAGGCGAAAGGTAATAATTGGCAAACAGATTGATCGCACGATAACCGACGCGGGCGGTAACTCCATACCGCAGGGGCGCAAGGTTGTAATCACCCTTGGCCTTTTCTTTGGATTTCTCACCGCTTATCTCGTATTTGATCTTGGTATTGGAAGCGATCTTCACTCCTCCGATCAGACCGCCGGAAATATGGATCCTTTTCTTACCGGCAGGGATCTGGAATTCCAGGAGGAGCGGTGCCGTAAGATAGGTCATATTGAATTTGGATTTCACAATGTTTCCGGCATCCTCGGGCACATATTCCACAATGACACCATCCACATTCTTTCTGATGCTATTTTGATAATCAAATACATAATTGGTCCATTCAAATCCGAGACCGGTGACTAGCCCCACCTTATCGGTTCCCAGGCCGATCCCGTATTCAAGGATATTCAGATTAAAGTTCCAGGACCTTCCGGTGTTCAGGTCCATGAAGAGATCCCCGGCGGGAAGGGACATATCGAAACCGGAAGAAAAATAATTGTTCAGGCCAAGTTCCAGACCCGCATAATGGGGCTTGAATTTATTCTTCTTCGGCTTTTCCGGTTCGTCCGAACCATCCGCTTCTTCCACTTTTTTCTCTTCTTTCTCTTCTTCCATTTCAATGATCTTGATGGATGTCCCTTCCTCGGTTTCGACAATACTGATGCCTTTGGATCCCAGTTTCACGCGAATGGTATCCCCGCTCTCCTCGATGATAAAGACTTCGTCTTCTCCCAGGGTGATTTTGGTCCCTTCGGCGGCTTCCAATATTTCTTCCGTTTCTTCTTCCACAACCATCTCCTGAACTTCCTCAATCTCCTGGACTTCCTCAATCTCCTGAATTTCCTGAATTTCCTCGATTCCCGGAGCCTCGGGCACCTCCACCGAGTCCTCCACAACCTCCTGTGCGTAAAGGGGGATGACCAGTAGCCCGGCTATAAGCATGGCGATAATGTTTTTCATATCTGTGTATAATTAATGATTCAACCGTAGGACGGAAGCAGGGCGCGAAAAGTTACAGCAGCAGCTCAGAATCTCAGTCCGATTACCACCACATCATCGATCTGCTGGATATCGCCTTTCCAGTTTTCGAAAGCCTGATCCAGCAGCAGGGCCTGTGTCTGCATGTCCCTGGAATGATTGGAAAGAAGTAGTTCCTTGAAAGGCCTGTATTTGAATTTTTTTCCGAGTGGCCCGCCGAACTGATCGGCAAATCCGTCTGAGAAGATGTAGATCCTGTCCCCCGGCCGCAGACTGGCTTCATATCCTGAAAAAGGCCGCATCACATCATGGATGGACACCGGCATCTTATCGGTTTTATATTCGATGAGTTCCCCGTCCCGGATCAGGTAGAGCGGATTATTGGCTCCGGAGAACAACATTTTTTTCATGTCTTTGGCGATCTTGCATACCACGATGTCCATGCCGTCCCGGGCAGCCCCCGGATCTCCCTTCTGATGAAGGGTCAGGATGATCTGATTCCGCAGTCCGTTCAGAAGCTCATCGGGATCGATGTCCGGTTCATTGTTGACGATATCGTTCATCAGTGCCATCCCCAGCATGCTCATAAAAGCACCCGGTACCCCGTGTCCGGTACAGTCGGCTGCGGCCACATAAAAGTGTTCCCGCTGTTCACTGATCCAGTAGAAATCCCCACTGACCACATCCCTGGGTTTGAATAGAATGAAATGTTCCGGCAACAGCTGCTCGAGCACGGAGGAAGAAGGGAGCAAAGAGTTCTGTATGGTCTGGGCATAGTTGATGCTGTCCATGATCGATTTCTGCTGCTGTGCGATCTGGTCCCGCTGATACCTGGCATAATCCCGCTGAGCCTCGATTTCCGTGTTCGCCACCTCCAGTTCATGGGTCCGTTCACGCACCTGGTGTTCGAGCCTTTTTTTCTGGGCTTTGATGGCATTGATCCTGATGATATAGAAAAGATAGGTGCCCAGTAAGATGGTGAGGATAACCCCGGTCCGGAATACCCAGGTGTGGTACCAGGCATTCTTTATGCAGAATTCGTATTTTTCGGCATAACCCCAGATATTGTTCTTCCCTTTCGCTTTATAGATAAATTCATATTCCCCGGGCGGAAGGTTGTTGTAATAAGCCCTGTACTCGTTTCCGCGGTGGTAAGAGGAATAATTATTCCCTGTCCCCCGCAGGTAATATTCATATTCCACGGATGTTTCATCCGAGAAGGAGAGCGCACTGATCTCGAAAATCAGGTTGTTCTCATTGTGGGCAAATGTCTGTCCGTTCCCGGCCACGGTCAATTCCCCGTTCATATACATCTTTTCGATGTAACAAACCGGTGCAAAGGTAATTGATGACTTGGCCCTGATGTTGAAATTGGAGATCCCGTGGTAGGTTCCTACCCAGAGCAGGTCATTTCGGTCGATAAAGAGACCGCCGGGAGTGATCTCATCACCGCTCAGGCCATCTTTCGCGTTGATGGTAAACTCAAATTCTTTTGTACGCGTGTTGAAATGACTGAAACCCTTATTGGTGCCGAGCCACAGATAATTTCTGTTCTTCGCGGGAATGATGGATTTGATCACCAGGTCCCTGTCGAACCCGGAAAGCTCCAGCTGGTCAAAGCGTCCTTCCCTGACCAGCCCGATGCCGCAATCGGTTCCCACCCATACGCGGTCTTCATCTTTATACAGCGACCAGACATTGCAATGGGTCTCTTCAAGCAATTCGAAGGTTTCCCCGTTAAAAACCACCACACCGCTGCTGTTTCCCCCGATGACCCGGTCATTGAGTTCAATGAGCTGAAAAATATTGGAAGTGAACCGGTTCTTCAGCTGCAGAGGTTTTGAGTGGAAATCGGGAAAGTAATAGATAATCCCGTTGATCCCGGTGAGCAGGAAGATCTCACCGCGGGAAGTGACGAAGATGTTCTCCAGGCTTTGGGCGATCTGACTGAACTGGTTATGTCTCGTGATCCCGAGGGTCCGGCTGCTGATCTCATAAAGTCCTTCGCTACTGGCCAGCAAAATGTGCCCATTGGACAGCAGGGTCCCCGTATACTTTTTGTTTCCTGTACCGGCAGGAGCGGGAAAATGAATGAGCCGGTCATGCTGGAAGTAGAATATCCCGTTATCGGACGTGATCCAGATGCGGTCGTAGGAATCCTGGAATACGGAGTAAATATAGCTGTCGATCAAGCCGGGATAAAAATTGCGAAGTCCCCGTCGGTTGGTCAGCCGCTGCAGTCCCCCTGAAAAACCGATCCAGATATTGTCTTCCCGGTCAATCAGAAAAGAAAGGATCTTATTGTTCTTGATCCCGATTTCCTGCTCATAGACAACCGGCTCCTGGTCGGTGGAAATGACCTGGTAGATTTTGGAATCCGTGACCAGCCAGATTGAGCCATAATTGTTGGTGGTAATCTCCGAGATGATGTCTGCCGGGAAATGAAGTCTTTGGTTCAGGTTTGGGCGACCGGAACATCACGTGCGTTCCGCAGGTCTTTCAGATGTGTGATAAATAGTCCTTCAACGGTGGACATCCAGATGCTGTCATTGGCATCAATGTAAAGTGAATAGCAGTCGGTATCACTCAAACGGGTCATTGCCCCCTGTTGGGGATCAAACATATAGATCCCCATCACGGTAGCCAGGAAAATAAGGCCCGATTGCCGGTCTTCTGTCACGTGATAGATCACCTGCGGGAGGATGGGATAGGTTTGATTCATATGTTTCACCTCCCCCGCCACATCTTCCAGGTACAGTCCGTCCACCCCTGTAAACCATTTGCGGTTCCTGGAATCTATGAATACTTCATTGAATGAGGTCCCTTCCATCAGGATTTCCACCGTAGTATCTCCGAAGAATTTAGCAATACCGCCGGTAGTGGCAAAATACATCAGTCCGCTGCTGTCCTGCCTGATATCCCTGACCGAATTCCCGGGAAGTCCCTGGTCATGATTGAATACCACCATCTCCCTGCCGTTGTAACGGACCGCACCGGAATTGGTTCCGAACCAGAGATATCCTTTCCGGTCCTGGTGGATGGAAAACACATCTTCCTGGGGGAGCCCGTCGTCGGCACCATAATTGACATAGGGCAACTGCCCGGTCTGAAAGCTTTCATAATAACTGTGAAGGAAAGCTTCCGGTGTCTGCAGGGTGCTTCCCCTCAATGCCTTGAGCAGGATTTTGATCAGCCCCTGTTCCCGGGAACGGGAAATGAACTTTTCCACTTCCTTCTGCAGTTCGGGCTGATCTTTGCGCAGTGCCCAGCTAACATCCAGCTGGCCCAGTTCAAGTTTTACTTCAAGATCGGGATAAGGCGAGAGTTCATAAAATGCATTGTAAATGATCGTGTAGTCCGCTTTCCCGGCCGCCACATCGGGGATATGGTTATTAATCTGATCAACATAATAATTACTGATCCCGTTCTGACGCAAAATATCCTCATAGATGGTTTCACGCTCGGTGACGCCCCTGAGCCGCCTGAGGTCATCCATGGACCGGATCTCTGTCTCCTTCTTCGCAACAACCGTGTACGCGGAAGGATATATGGGGATCAGGTTTACCTTGTTGGTTCGCCAGTCAAGGGGTGCGATCACCTCACAGGCAAGATCAAAATAGTTGAACCACTCGGGAGTGTATGATGAATCCCTATGCACCTTCCCCTCCCGGGTTTCCCAGTATTTCCCGAAATACGGAGTGATCACGAACTCCAGGGATACTCCCAGGTAATCAGCAAATTCTTCGGCCAGCGCATGCATGAATTGTTTCTGACCGTTTTCCCTGTATATGAAATTGCGGTCCCTCAACGCCACCACGATCTTCCCTGAGGCCAAAATTTCCTCCAGGTCTCTCGTGTACCGTACAAGCTTCAGGCTCCGGTTGAGCCTGTCAAGGTAGGAAGAGTAAGTAATTTTGAATTTGCGGTGAAAGATTTCATCCAGCACCCCGTTGCTGGCAATTGTTTCAAAAAAGTTTTCCACTTCCTGGATCAGGGGATTATTCTTATTTACCGCCCAGGCGGTGCGTGTCACGTCGCTGATGGGAAAGGCGATTTTATATTTCTGACCGCTGCCAGCATTGAAGTTCAGTGCCTCGTCCGCATCCAGAATGATCCCGAACACTTTCCCGTTCTCGATCAGTCGCTGGGTTTCCGCACTGCTCCGGGTGGGGACCATGCCGATGCCACCGCCAACGGAGCGGTTGATCTCTTCCAGGTGCTGTTCAAAGGTGGTGGCTCCCATGAATGCGACCTTTTTGCCTGCCAGGTCTTTGAAATCCCTCGGAAGTTCTTCGTTCTTATGGATCAGCATCAATTCGGCCGACTGCAGCGTTTCTGCAAAGCCAAACAGTTTCCTGCGCCATTCTATGATCGTAAAAGTGGAACAGATAATGTCGGATTTTTTCAGCGCATCGGGCGTATAGCTCAATTCAGGATCTGTCTCCATTCCCTCCGGAATGGCACCGTCTTTCATGAATGCCTCCTCCCAGTCGATGACCACCTCGATCATCTCCACATTCAGGTATCTGGCGAATTCCAGGGCAAGGTCATAATTGATGTTCTTGAGATCATCGGTGGTAAAAGCCACATAGATCTTTCCGCTTCTTTTGATTTCATCCAATCCCCTCCCGTAGGCACTGTACAACAGGAATAGAAGAAGGATTACCGGTAAGATTTTCCTCGGGGTCATGAAGTTTCATTTTTCAAAAAACTCCTTCAATCCCCCGAAATAATAATTGTCCCATCCTTCGCGTATTTCATCGAAAGCATCATCCGGTATGCGGGTGTGAAGGAGCTCAATGCGTGTGTAGAATTTGTCCGGCCTGAGGGTGAGGGTGACAATGGATTCCTGCTCCTGATCCCCGAAGTACCATTCCTGCACAATACGGCGGTCTTTTTCGAAAGACAGATTTTTTCCCTGAATGTCTCCGTCAAACAGAGAAAATTCAGTACCGGGTTCTTCCTTCATCACAGCATCGTAACCCGTCCACAGGGCAATGGAAAACGGATTTGTTAGTGCCGCGTAGATCTCGGAGGGAGATCCCTTGATTTTGTAATACTTGTGCAGATCCTTCATATGCTGATATTCCTCGTTTTGTTCAATATTAGTGAAATTTAATAATTTCCTGCAAAAGTTCCATTGCACGCAACCTCCCCGGCTTCATCCGCATCTATTTTTTAATAATCGACACATTTCATTTAAATTGCCACTGAAAAGCCATCTTTCATGAAAAATTCCATATCCCTCATTGTCCCCATCGCCATTTTCTTTGCAGGTGCAATGCAAATGAAGGCCCAGCGTTCCTTCTCCCCGGAAGCATATATGGAATTCCTTCAGGCACATCAGAATCTTTCGGCCGGTGCGCTCCTGGATGATTATCCGCCAAAGACCGTGTACTATTCTGACCGCCAGTTCCCGGCCCATCTCAATGCAATTCCGTGGTATGATACGCTGGACGCAGAATTTGGTTTCACGGAGGATGAAAACAGCCTGCTTCGGCAGAATTGCTTCATGGTTTCCGAAAGGCTCTGTTCCTATGACTGGGCCAGCGCATTCATCCGTCTTTACAGCAGTGACCTGCCACTGTTCCTCAGTTCCGATTTCATACTCCATACACTGCACAATTCCTACGATGCGATCCTGCAGACCATCGAATGGCAGTTTCTGGAGCCCAACCTGCTGGAATTGCTGCATGCCATGTATGACTATTTTCCGCAGGTGGCTTCCGCCTATGCATCCGATGAAAGGTACACGGAGAACCTGAAAGATGTGGACCTGTTCATTGCGGTGCCGCTCTCCCTTGCGGAAGGCACTGAATACCTGCCGCAGTTTGATTCCCGTGAGAAATACGATGAGGTGATGGCTGCTGCGGAAGCAGAGGAAATGACCTATATGAAGCTTTTCACAGCCGACCGTATCCGGAGGATCGATTTCAGCCAGTTCACCCCCAGGGGACATTACAACAAGGAGATCTATATCCCGGGAGGAACGATCACCCTGGAAAAATACTTCAAAGCCATGATGTGGCTTGGAAGGATCGATTTTTTGCTGACCGCTCCGCCCGAGAATCCCTGGGAACCGGACTGGACCGAAGACGAGCTGAGACGAATGCAGCTGGATGCCCTGCTGCTTAACCAGGTGCTTTACGGGTGCGGGGAAACGGACAACCTGGTCAGGCATGAGGAGATCATCTCCTTCATGGTGGGTCCGGACGACAACCTGACCCCGGGTGAGCTGAAGGCCTTGAGCGATGGCATGCTGTCGGGACCGGGAGATCTTTTTCAGACGGAAACATTTGATCTGTTCTCGGAAGCGCTGAATGCTTCGGACGATTTCGGGCAGAAGATCATGTCCAACTTCTTCCTGGTGGATCCCTGGTCCAGCGATCCCGGAAAACTGCCCGTATCGTATAAGGTGCTGGGACAGAAATTCCTGATTGATTCCTATATATTCAGTGAGCTGGTCTTTGACAGGATCGTGTACAATGGGGAAAAGGTATGGAGACCCCTGCCGGATCCGCTGGATGCCATGGCAGCCCTGGGCAACGAAGATGCGCTGGCACTGCTGGAGAGTGAGCTGAATGCCTATCAGTATGCCTCAAACATGGCGGGACTCAAATACCTGATCGAAAGCTACGACGAATCATTCTGGGAGCAGTCGCTCTATAACACCTGGCTGGGAGCCCTGCGCAGCCTGAATCCCCCATCCTCGTCGGATCGCCTGCCCTATTTCATGCAAACCACCGCCTGGCACCAGGAAAAGCTGAATACCCAGCTTACATCCTGGGCACAGTTGCGGCACGACAATATCCTTTACGGAAAACAATCCTATACGGGTGGAACGGCATGTTCGTACCCCTACACCTATGTGGAACCCTACCCGGATCTGTATGATCAACTGGAAATATTTGCCCGCACTGCCTCAGAATTCTTCAGCGGGATTTTCCCGGAAGCGCAGGCGGACCTGAAAGAGAGGATCGTTACCTATTATGACAATTACGCAGGGATCATGGAGCGGCTTGCGGTCATTGCGCAGAAAGAACTGGATCGCGAGAGACTGTCCGAATTAGAGATCACCTTCCTGAAAACCATGATCAATGCCTATATGGCCTCGGGTCCGTCTGTCACCGGCTGGTTCACCGACCTCTTTTTCGACGTGGAAAAAGGACTTTGGATGGATTTCACCGTGGCTGACGTGCACACACAACCGACTACTTATGAGGGAGCTGTGATCGGAAAGGTCCTGCATGTGGGGAACGGGCTGATCAACATGGGGGTGTTTTTTGCTCCCAACCCGTGTAACCCGGAAAACATCATGGCTTTCGCCGGCCCGGTCTCCTCTTTTCACACCATGGCCACCCTCGATTTCAAAAGGCTGACCGACCAGGAATGGGAGGAATATTTCCGGGGCGGGACAACGCCGGTTCCGGAGCGGCCTGACTGGGTCGCATCGTATCTGACCGACCGTGAGGGCCGGTCATTTCCCGGGGGCAGGGCACTGAAAGGAGTCCTTTACACCGGAACCGGAATGTTCCCCGGTGCAGATCCGCAGCAGGTGGATTATCTGCTCCTCTTCCCCAACCCGGCTTCCGGAGAAGTGCACCTGCGGTTCATGCTTAACAGCAATAGCAGTGTGGAAGTGGAAGTATATGATGTAGCGGGAAGAAAGATCCACGCTGAACGGCATTCCTCGCTGGTTCCCGCGGAACATGACATTGCGCTTCCGGTAGCCGGCTGGCAGCAGGGATTGTACCTGGTCCGCGTCCGAACAGACACGCAGACGATGATCAGACAGCTGGTGATCCGGTAGCGGCGGATCCGTCAACAGGACGTTTTGAGTGGTATCATTCCGGTGAGTCCCTGAAGAAGAGCTCCTCACGCAGCAATTCAATCCGGTCTTCCACGATCTCCCTGATGGAGGGGATCTGCCGGTTCTTTTTCAATGCATCTGCGGGCATCCGGTCCAGCTCCCTGAGGAACAGGCTGTAATCGGCCATGGCCTCCCTGGAACGGTGCAGGCTGTTGTCCTGAATGGAAGCCATGTAATAGATCGCCATCGGATCGGTGGTGTCGGCCTGCCAGGCTTTCCGGTACAGCGCATATGCTTTTTCATACTCCATTTCCAGTCGCATGATGTTCCCCTGTTCCGAATAGATCCGGGCAATGACAGCCGGATCGGGTCGCATCAGTTCCATCGCCTTTTCCAGATGGAACATGGCTTCGCTTTTCCGGGTGGTAGATCCCAGGCTTGCACCCAGGAAAAAGTGCACTTCCGCATCCGTGCTGTCCAATCCGGATGCAACGGTCAAATAATGAATTGCCCCGGGAAATGAGACGTTCAGGTACTGGGCAATCCCGGCATACTTGAAAGAGAATGCCGTGGAATCGCCCAGTGCAATGGCTTTCCGGAAATGGTCCGCCGACCCGGAATAATCACCCATTTTATAAGTGGCAAATCCCAGGAGTTTGAAGAACCTGATATTGGTCGAGTCCGCTTCGAGCACCTGTTCGCACAGGGGAACCGCATTCCCGGGCCGCCCCAGCTGAATATGCCAGTTGGCCAGCGCATGAGCCACCTGCTGGTTTCCGGGAAAAAGTCCGTAAGCCTTTTCATAGACAGCGACTGCTGTGGTGTCATTCATCCTGGTCAGGGTTTCGCCCAGCAAAACCAGTCCCCCGAGGTTTGCAGAATCCATGGAAAGCAGCTTATGCAGCAGGGGGATCACCCTGTCATATTGCTGTCTGATCGAAGCGATGCGGGCAAGTTTGAGCCATGCCTCCACGTTCCCGCTGTCCTCCCGGGCAAAGGATTCATAATATTCGCCCGCCTCCGGGTAGGCCCCCGCCTCAAACAGCTGTCCCGCCAGCAACCTTTTAACAGTCCCGTTTTCAGGATACAGGCGCCGGGTTACCCGTAATGTCCGGATGGCACTGTCGGTCCTGCCCAGCTGGATCTCGGAGAGCGCCCGCAGGTAGTAATACTGGAATGAACTGTCCCCGCTTGCAATGGCCTTTGAACTCTCCCGCACCACCTCGGCGAAGTTACCCGCATGGTAAATGTCGGTGAGCCATGCGAAGTCCGCCCGGGATTCCTGCCCCTTCATCGGGAAAACGGCGACAATCCAGATAAGAATTACAGGAAAAACTACCTGTTTCCGGTTCCTACTGCAACACAAAATTCACGGGGAAAGTATACATCACATTGACCTTTTTGCCCCGTTGTTTGCCCGGGGTCCAGTCGGGCGAAGAGCTGACCACCCTGATCACCTCCTCCTTCAGGAGGTCGATGTATTTTTCATCGGGACGCTGATCGTCCTCCGAGAGGACACCGTAGGCTACAACAACCACTTCGTCCATTTCTTTACCGGTTATCTTCGCCAATGACTCTTTCTCCGGGATGACCACCTTTCCTTCAGAAGTGACCACGAAAGTGATGTATACCTTTCCGGTAGCTCCATTTTTAGCAGCTTCCTCGGGATAACGCAGGTTCCGCGCAATGTACATCCTGAAGCTCTGGGCGGGATTCTCATCCTGGAACAAAGGCATTTCTTCCACAATGAAAAAAACTTCGCTTTCAAGCAATGACTGCTCCTGGGTTTCATCCCCGGCCGGGATCATATTTTCCTTGTCGGTACATGAAAAGAAGAACAGCGTGATGAATACCATCGGGAAGATCATGGCAAGCTTCCATGCGCTTCCCAGTTTGTAATTTCTGTTTA
>Ga0116196_1000079_pt1 | contig 23331 bp, 17 predicted proteins | sample ZodSprso05mmetaG_FD_97002 | JGI IMG/M metagenome (GOLD analysis project Ga0116196, IMG submission 97002) | Hot spring sediment microbial communities from Zodletone spring, Oklahoma to study Microbial Dark Matter (Phase II) - Zodletone Spring... ... | reverse complement strand
TGGTTATCGGGATGGGTGAGAAAGGGCGCATCACCAGGGTGGCGGCTCCTTATCTGGGTGCGGAATTTACTTTCGCAGCTCCGGATGACGGACCAGAAACCGCCCCCGGTCAGCTTACATACCGCCGGCTAAAAGAGATCTATGAAATCATCGAACCATTATGAATTCATTTGGCAAACTATTCAGGATCAGTATTTTTGGCGAATCCCACGGAGAATCTGCCGGGATTGTCATAGACGGATGCCCCGCGGGAATTCCTTTGCAGGAGGGCGATTTTGAGGCGGACTTTTCCAGGCGAAGGAGCGGGGGCAAAGGGACCACTCCCAGGCGGGAGCCGGATATCCCCCGTATGATGAGCGGGGTTTTTAACGGGCATACCACCGGGGCACCTGTCACCATCCTTTTTGAGAACACCTCGGCCCGTCCGGGTGATTACAGCAAGCTGGTGGATTTTCCCAGGCCCGGTCATGCCGATTTCACCGCATCCCGGAAGTTTGGCGGGTACCAGGATTACCGGGGCGGCGGACATTTTTCGGGCCGGCTGACTCTGGGGCTGGTGGCGGCAGGAGTGATTGCCAAAAAGATCATTGATCCGGTGACAGTGGCAGCGGTCCTGACGGAAGCTGGCGGCAGCAATGATATCGATGCGGCCGTTCAGAAAGCCGTGGATGAACAGGATTCCATCGGGGGTATTGTGGAATGCAGGATCAATCAGGTACCGGTGGGACTGGGAGAGCCTTTTTTTGATTCCGTGGAATCGGTCATGAGCCATATGGTGTTTTCCATCCCGGCCATCAGGGGCATTGAATTCGGGACCGGGTTCAGGGCGGCAGGAATGAAGGGAAGCGAGCACAATGACAATATCGTGGGAAAGGACGGCACCACGGAAACAAATCATGCGGGGGGGATCAACGGAGGGATCACCAGCGGGAATGAGGTTGTCTTCCGGGTGGCCGTGAAGCCCACCTCCAGTACCCACCGCCCGCAGCAGACCATGAATTTCAGGACCGGCAGGGTGGAGACGCTCACCATCGAAGGCCGCCACGATACCTGCATTGCATTGCGTGTCCCCGTGGTACTTGAAGCTGCGGCGGCCGTGGTCATGGCAGATTTCATGCTGCAGTCGCAGGAAATAACCAGAGTGAACAAACCTAAATTCATATAGATCAAGATGCGCATCGCTTTAATCGGAGCCGGGAATATGGGCTCGTGGCTGGTTGAATCACTTTGTCTGGATTATGAAGTGGGGGTCTATGACGTGGACCGAAGCAAACTGAAATATTTTTTCAATTCCAGGAAATTTCTCTATTACGAGGAGATCCTGGATTTTTCTCCGGACCTGCTGATCAACGCGGTCAGCCTGGACCGGACCATCGCAGTATTTGAGGAGGTGATGCCCTATATCCCGGAACAATGCATCGTGGCGGACATTACTTCGGTGAAAAGCGGACTGGCAGAGTTTTACGAGAAACTGGGCAGGCGCTTCGTCTCCACCCACCCCATGTTCGGGCCCACCTTCGGGAACGTGAAGGACCTGAGCATGGAAAATGCCATTATCATTTCCGAATCCGATGAAGAGGGGAAGGCATTTTTCCGGGACTTTTACGGGGGACTGCACATCAGGGTCCATGAATATTCTTTCAGGGAGCATGATGAGACCATCGCCTATTCGCTTTCCATCCCTTTTTCCTCCACCATGGTTTTTGCGGCATGTATGAAAGAACAGGAGGCACCGGGGACCACGTTCAGGAAGCACCTGGAAATTGCCAGGGGACTTCTCTCCGAGGATGACTATCTGCTCTCCGAGATCCTGCTGAGCCCATACAGCCTGGGCCAGGTGGAACGGATCCGGGATCAGCTGGATACGCTGACAGGGATGATTAAAAGGCGGGACAAGGAGCAGCTAAATGCTTTCTTTCACAGGCTCAGGAGCAACCTCGGCCTGGAACCTGAGTAGCAGGACCGTTCTGGTATCGCCGGTAATCTTGAACCGGTCGTCTATCCGGTAGCCCATGATCCAGACAATCTTTTTGCCTGAGGCCAGGACCCAGATCTGCTCTTTCACCGGAACCGGGACCTTCTGATCCACGAAGAAATCGCTGAGTTTTTTCATCTGCTCCATACCCAGGGGATAGAAGTAATCGCCGTGATACCAGTGGCGGATGGTCAGCGGGAACTGGATCCGGTCATAATCCAGGCATGCGATCCGGTTGTCATCAGGGATCTCTTTTAATTTTTCCCGATCCAGAACCTCCACATCCATGGGAAAGGGGAGATGCGATACATGCTCCGGGCTGTCCAGGTAATACCTGTCAAATGATTTCCGGTGGGACCCCACCAGCATCAGATAATCCCGGTCCTTATACAGCTGGTGGGTGGTGGAAATGGACCGGCGGCCCGGTTCGGCATCCATGATCTTTCCCATTCCCTCGCACTGGGCACGGGTAAATCCGAAAGGTGAGAAGAGTTCGTAAAGCCAGGTATGCACCGGTGAAAGTTCTTTCAGTGCACGGATGCTGATCCGGATGCGGTCGTCCGCCTCTTCAAAGAGAATTTCCCGCGTGCGATCCACTGCATCCCGGAAGATGGCCAGGGTCTCTTTCATCCGGGTCATGTTCTGGTTCATGGTTTCAATGAACGCGGGATTGATCATTTCCATAACCGGGATCACATCATGCCGGATTTTGTTCCTGCTGTATTTTGTCTGAATATTGCTGGAGTCTTCCCGGTAGGAGAGCCGGTGCTCGGATGCATATTCCATGATCTCAGGACGCGTGGCAAACAGCAGCGGCCGGATCACTTTTTCGTTCCTGGTCGGGATGCCGGTCAGCCCTTTGATGCCTGTACCGCGTGAAAGGTTCAGGAGCACCGTTTCCACCGAGTCATTCAGGTTATGTGCGGTGGCCACAACGTCATAATGTTGTTCCCCTAAGAGCGATTCAAACCATGCATATCTCAGTTCCCTGGCCGCCATCTGAATGGAGATCCCTTTATCCCTGCAGGTTTCCTCCACATCAAAGCGCCTGACATATACGGGCAGTTCCAGGGAGGCTGACAGGGACCTGACGAATACCTCTTCGGCATCCGATTCTTCGCCCCTCAGCTGGAAATTGCAATGGGCAATGGCACACTGGTAACCCGACCGGCTGAAAAGGTGGGCCATTACCACCGAATCGACCCCGCCGCTCACAGCCAGCAGCACACGTTCGCCTCCGGAGCAGAGTTCCTGCTCCCTGAGAAAGGATGTAAACTGTTCCAGCATGGTATGGACAGTTGCCTTGCGGCTAGTTACTCTGGTTCAGTCCGAGCATTTCAGGACCCTGGTTGAAGACGATATCCACCGGGATGCTCAGCTCCCCGAGCCTGTTCAGGTCGGACTGCAGTTCTTCCCGGATAAAGCCCTTTTCCTCCACCAGCCGTCCGGCCTCCTCATAGTTACCGTCCCCCTGGATGGTGAGTATCATGCGGGCAAGATCGATCATGGCCTGCTGCATCTTTTCAAAATTGATCCGGTAGGTACCTGTCTCCGCATCCTTTTCAAACGCACCCGTCTCCTGGAAATAATAGAACCTGATCATATTGGCTTTTCCATGCGAACTGGCCACTCCGAACCGGATACTCCGGAAAATACCGGCCATAAAAGTGACATAGTTGTCCATCAGGTCGTGTTCGTCAAGCAGGCCCTGCTCATTCATCCGGGTGATGAGATACAGTCCCAGGATATCGGCTTTCCCTTCCTCCAGCGCACTGTACTGGTCCCTGAGTGCCGAGCGGACAGTCCCCAGGCCGTTGATGGTCTGGTTGAGCCCCAGTCCGTGTGCCACCTCGTGAAACATGGTGTTTTCGAAGAAGGCATCAAAGGTTACGTGATCGCGCTGGTCTTCCGCAATGAGCACATTGCTGATCGGTACCAGGATCTCCTGGAATTTATACCGGATGGCATTCTTCAGCTGCAGCTTGCGGGATCCCCTGGCAGCCTGTACCCTTTCATCATTGGGAAGATTGATGGCGATGGTTTTGCTGCCCGCATTACAGTCTCCCGCATAATACACCGCATCATATACCCCCAGGTCGGAACCGGTGCCGGGAACCTCCTTTTTATAAGCATCCGGCACCGGCAGGTTTTTCTGCATCTCCGGTAGCAGTGAGCTGATATAGGCGAGTTTTTCGCTCCACTCCCTGTCCCTGATCAGGATAAATGATTCATGGGCAGCCTTGTAATTAAAAAGTGCATCTTCGTAATTTTCGATGGGACCGGCTATGAAATCAATATCATTGTTTTTCATATCCATCCATGCCAGATCCGATTGATAGTAATCATCGGTCAGCAGCGCATCGGCACGGAGCGAAAGGTATTGTTTGAATCCCGGATCATCAGCAAGTTCCGCAGCCTGTCTCAGCAGTTCCGCTGCCTTCTCCACCTTTCCGGCATAGGCCTCATGATAGGGGATCACCTCCAGATTGCCCTGGTTATTTCTCCGGATCAGGGTATAGAGACTGGTTTTCGATTCATCCGGCAACGCTGCAAACTCTTCCATCGTCATGTCTGCAGGATAAAAACCCGAGCCGGCAGGCTTGGGACCATAATCAGGCATGAAGGGAAGATTTCCGTTCAGTCTTTCCCAGGGACCGTAATTGATCCTGAAAAAGCGCACCAGGTTTTCATCCATGATGGAGCCGAGGACCGTTTCCCAGTCCGGGACTACCTGTTCCCAGTAGATCTCCTCCATGAGATCCGCCACCTGGAACAACAGTTTCAGCATCTCCTTCTGGTTTTCTGAAAGATGGGAGATATCGGCGGTAAGATCCACTTCCGCAAACTGGCTCACTTTGCTTTCGATCATCCGGTCGTAGGGGACAAGCTCCACCTTCCTGTTTTGTCCCTCAATTTCAAGGATCAGGACCTGATCCTTTTTCCTGTATGTCATCCCCGATACAGTGAGGTCCTCACTTACCGGAAAATCTGCCGCAAAGGTTACCTGTTCCTCGTTCTCCGTGACTTCTTGAACGGGATAGAGACTGCCGCCGGTCTCCACATACTGATCCATCATCCTGATAAACAAAGATCTGGGCGGTACCATGCGGATGGATCCTTGGTCGGAGATCTGAAAGGACGGGGAGGTCCCTGCGTACAGGTCACGCATCGGATTCTCCTGGCTGCATTCCTGGAGACTCAGGAGCATGGCCGCAAGGAGGAAAGGAACAATGAAATTACGGTTCATACATATCTGATTTTAATTAATAAGCCTTTGCGATGACCACCCGCTGACCGGATGGTTTTCCGCTTACCACGCACTTCCCAATCTCTTTTACACCGTCCAGGGGCAGGCACCTGATGGTGGCTTTCGTCTCCTTGATCCGGTCCTCCGACTCCCTGGTCCCGTCCCAGTGTGCCAATGCAAATCCTCCCCTGCGCTCCAAAACATCCACGAGTTCATCCCAGCTCTCCACCCTGTGCGTATTCTCATTTCTGAACTGCAATGCTTTCCGGCGGAGATTTTCCTGGATCTCCTCCAGCAGGGAAGAGATGTGTGCCGAAATGCCTTCCCCGGGCAGCACCTGCTTCTCAAGGGTATCCCTTCTTGCCAGTTCAACAGTCCCCTGTTCGATATCACGGGGGCCGAGCGCAATTCTTAAAGGTACACCTTTCAACTCATACTCAGCAAATTTCCAGCCCGGTTTATGGGTGTCACGGTCGTCAAATTTCACCGAAATCCCCCTGTCTGTCAGTTCTTTTCTGATCCTTTCCGCCGTTTCGGCAATGGCAGGGAACTCGTCCCTCCCTTTATAAATGGGGATGATCACAACCTGAATGGGTGCCACTCTGGGGGGAAGCACCAGTCCGTGATTATCAGAATGAGCCATGATCAGCGCTCCGATCATCCGGGTGGTCATCCCCCATGAGGTAGCCCACACATAGTCCAGTTTGCCTTCCTTATTGGTGAACTGTACGTCAAAAGCCCTGGCGAAGTTCTGGCCAAGGAAATGGGATGTACCCGCCTGAAGGGCTTTTCCATCCTGCATCAATGCCTCCAGGGTCAGTGTTTCAACGGCTCCGGCGAATTTTTCAGATTCTGTTTTCGTGCCTGTGATAACCGGTATCGCCAGGAAATTCTCTGTAAACTCCGCATAGATCCTCATCATCTGCATGGCTTCTTCCATGGCTTCCTCCCGGGTGGCATGCGCGGTATGTCCCTCCTGCCAGAGGAACTCTGTGGTACGCAGAAAGAGCCTGGTGCGCATTTCCCACCTGACCACATTGGCCCACTGGTTGATCAGGATGGGCAGGTCGCGGTAGGACTGGATCCAGTTCTTGTAGGAATGCCAGATGATGGTTTCCGAAGTGGGCCTTATGATCAGTTCCTCCTCGAGTTTTGCCTCAGGGTCCACGATGATCCCCCCTTTCTCCTCGTCATTCTTGAGCCTGTAATGCGTGACAACCGCACACTCCTTGGCAAACCCTTCCACATGGTCGGCTTCCCTGCTGAAAAAGGACTTGGGGATGAAGAGTGGAAAATAAGCATTCTCATGTCCGGTCGCCTTGAACATCCGGTCCAGTTCGTCCCTCATCTTTTCCCAGATGGCATATCCGTAGGGCTTGATCACCATGCATCCCCGCACGGCTGAATTCTCAGCCAGTCCCGATTTTAACACCAGGTCGTTGTACCATTGAGCGTAGTTCTCTTCCTTGCTCACTAAAACTTTCGCCATGTTTTGCAGAATCTATTAAGGAGTTCAAAAGTTGCGCTACAAAGAAAGGAAAAATTGGTGAAGTGCAGAAACTAGAGCCTCAATCCGATGACCAGCACATCGTCAATCTGACTCAAATCACCTTTCCATTCATCAAAGATCAGGTTCAGGATCCTGCGCTGTTCCTCCATGGGCCGTTCGTGGACCTCCAGGAGGAGATCCTTGAATGGGCGGTACTTGAATTTTTTTCCCTGCGGTCCGCCGAACTGGTCCGGAAACCCGTCCGTAAACATATAGACACGGTCGCCCTGCTTCATATCAATGGAATACCGGGTAAAATCCGACATGTTATCGTAATAGGCAACGGGCATGTTGTTGCCCTTGTATTCCAGCATCTCCCCATCCCTGACGATGTAGACGGGATTGTTCGCACCCGAAAATTCAAGCTTGCGGTTCCTGGTGTCATAGATCAGCATGGCCATGTCGATCCCGTCCTTCTGTTCACCGATCTTCCCTTCCTGTTTGAGCGTCCTGGCGATGCCCAGCCGCAGCTGATTCAGGATCTCGTCCGAGTGTGAAACGTTCTTCTCGTTGACGATCTCGTGGAGCATGGTGATCCCGAGCATGCTCATCAGTGATCCGGGTACGCCATGTCCGGTACAGTCAGCCGCGGTGAGGTAGATCTTATAGTCCTTGTGGGTGATCCAGTAGAAGTCCCCGCTCACGATGTCCCGTGGTTTGAAAAAAATGAAGTGTTCGCCGAAAAGGTTATCAAATACCTCATGCCGGGGCAGGACGGTGTTCTGGATCTTTTTTGCGTAATCAAAACTGTATTTGATCTCTTTATTCTGTTTCTCGATCTGTTCCTTCTGTGCCTGTATCTCGAAGGTGCGCTCGCGCACTTTGTCCTCCAGCTCCCGGGTCACCTTATCCTTCAGAGCTGCATTTTCCCTCAACTGGTCAATGATACGCCGCTGGGCTACATCCTTGCTTCTTTTCAGCAGATTGAGGCGTTCACTCAGACCGATGGAGAAGGCGAGGATCTGAAGGGTGACACCGAATTCCAGGCTGTGCTTGCCAATTGCATATTCCTTCAGGGCGTAATTCATGGATATGCCCAGGATCAGGAAAAGGTTGGCAAACAAAAAATAACGCGCGGGCTGAAAATTCTCACGGGTGAGGATCATCGCCGGCACAATGGCCAGGAACAGAGAGCCGATGGCCGAAACAATGTTGATGGCCAGTCCTCCCAGCTGGATGAATACCGGAACGAACACGCCGGTCCCCTGAAGCAGAAGGATGGTGAGACTCAGGATGAGTCCCCCCACCGTAAACCAGACCGCCAGTAACAGGATGGTATCCCATGATTGCAGGGTGTTGCGGGTATCCAGGTAAGATCTTCCGAACAGGAGAAAAAACAACAGGAAGATCTCCAGCAGGAAAATATTGACCGGGGCCGAGGTAAAACGCGGGGTGAGCTCATAGATGTAACCTTCCTTATGAACGAAAAAAACAAGGAAAGCGAGGATATACAGGATATAATACAGGTAACTGGTTTCTCTCGCCCTCACATAAAACGGGACGTGGTAAAGTATCATGATCAGCATGATCCCCACGAAGATCCCGAAGATCAATCTTTTCGACCTGTCTTTCTGGAGCACGCTCTGCTGGGTGGATACAGTGAAGGTGAGGTCTGAGAGTACGGACTCCTCCGAAAGCAGTACACGCAGGTACAGGGTATCGGATTCGCCCGGGGGGAGAAAAACACGCAGGTCGTCCGAGCCGCTGATATTCACATCCTTGTTCCTGGGAAGAAGGGTATTGCCCGATTTTCTGACCGTGATCAATCCGTTTTCAAAGCGCTGGTAGAGCCTGAACTCGCTGAATTCCGAAAAGAGATTGGGCTGCAGATGGAAAGCAAACTGCTTGGTTGAACGGTTAACAAAATAAAATCTGAACCATACGCAGTTCCCCGGTAAAGCATGCAGCAGCGCATCATCAGGATCGCTGAAATCCAATTCGCTGAAATGATGATCCATCATTCCTGAGAAAAGTTCGGATGGATGGGTGGAACAGGCAGGATCGTCCAGGTAGTTGATCTGCATGTCCGAAATGGAAACCTGCTGGATGTAGTCAGACAGGATGACAGGTTTCTGCGCAACCAGCGAGTGACTGAATATAATGCATATAAGAAACGGCTTCAGACGCATTCCAGATATTCCATTCTGTATGTAAATATATTAAAGATTCTTTTAAAGAACCGAAATTGGGAAGCAGTATGATTTCCCGTATATTTACCAAAAGTTTACATCCTGACATGGTCCCGGATTTCGGCGCTCCAAAAATCCTGCTGTATTTGTTTCTCATGCTGCTCTGTTCCTGCTCGGGCAGTGTGATGCAGACGACGATTTTCTCGGATGGTTTCCAGGAACTGGAGCCGGGCGCGGTCCCCTATGATGATGCTTCCAATCCTTCGGTCTATTATATCCCTGAGCGGGGGAAACTGGGCAGCTGGAGTGTTGCCACGAGTTTCAGGCACGAGGAATTCGGCGAAGCGTGGCGGATCATGAGCCAACACGGGTCCCATTACCTGGCACAGACTTTTACCAATCTGAACGGGCAATATGAGCCGCTCAGCCTGATCACTCACCCCCTGATCGTTGCCGGCGATACCATCTGGCGGGATTATACCATCGAACTGGATTTTACACCACTGGCCAAGTTCGATAAATGCGGTGTGGTGTTCCGGTACCAGCATCCCGCCAGTTACTATTTTTTCGGGACCGAGGGCAATACGGTCACCCTGAAACTCATACAGCAGTCTGTCACCCCCCTGCGCCCCATCGAAAAGATCCTGGATTTCATACCCCTGGTCTGGAATCCCGGTGACCGGTTCCATGCGGTGGTTTCCGTGAGAAAGGGCGAGATCCATGCCATCCTGAATGACTCCATTCCCATGTATGCCAGGGATCAGACCATTCCGTCGGGGAAGATCGGATTGCTTTCCGACCTGCCCGCCCGGTTTCACCGTGTGGAGGTAAAGATCCTGAAGGGTGAGCAAAGGCGACTGAACCGCAGAAGAAGACTGATATCCAGGAGAATGCAGATGCAGGTTGCAGAGCATCCGGCCATGGTCAGATGGAGGAAATTCGATACAGGAGAATATGGTACAGACCAGAATATCAGGCTGGGAGATCTGACCGGCGACGGAAACAAAGAGATCATTTTTATCCGGGTCCTGCCCGGCAAAGGGAAATCGCCGGGATCGATAAGTTGTATCAGTGCCATGGACCTGGAAGGGGAGTTGATTTGGCAGTACGGGAACCCGGGGCCGGGTGACGTGTCCCAGGGAGGGGAGGTGCCCGTCCAGATCCACGATCTGGACGGGGACGGAAAGCGGGAGGTGATCTATTATGAAGACGGCTGGATCAGGATCCTTCATGGAAGGAACGGAACCCTGATCCGCAGTAAAAAGTTGCCGGCAGCACCGGAATCCATCTGTTCGCTTTCCTTCGGTGACCTGCTCGGAACGGGACGGGATAACTGTATCCTGCTTTCTGACAGAGATCACAGGATCATCGTATTGAATGAGAAACTGGAAGTACTATGGGAACAGGTGGTAGAGCGTGGTTCCCATCCGCTTGTTTATGACATGGACGGTGACGGATCCCAGGAGGTGTTGATGGGATTTTCCGTATTTGACGCGGAGGGTTACCGGATACTGAATGCAGGGGCATTTATCCGGGACAGATGCAATGGTGTGATGGTGTATGAATTGCAGGAAGGTGACCGGAACATCCCCTGCCTGGTGTATGCTGCGGGGGACTGGGGCCTGGTTTATTATGATTTCAGCGGGAATCTGCTTAAACAGCATACCCTGGGCCATGTCCGTTACTTAAGTGCAGCCAATTTCGATTCTGAAAAGCCGGGGCTTGAGTTAGTCACTTCCAACCAGTGGGGGAGTGACGGGATGATGCATGTGACGGATGCCTCCGGGAAGATCAGTCACAGGTTCATGTCTCCCTCCGGTCTGAACAGGTGCATGCCGGTGAACTGGAAAGGTGACGGAGAAGAATTCTTCATCACATCTGCCGACACGGTCTGCGGCGGACTCTATGACAAGGATGGGAGGCTGGCTGTGGCTTTTCCCGCGGACGGGCATCCTGACCTGTGTTACATGACACAGGATATGACCGGCGATGTACGGGACGAGATCCTGGTATGGGATCGCAGGGAAGTCTGGATCTACACCCAGGAAAACAATCCCCGGATGGGTAATACCTATCAGCCGAAGCGCATTCCCATTTACAACTACTCGGCACATCAAATGCACCATTCTCTGCCCGACTGGTGATCCGGGTTCAATACTTTGTCAAGATTTCACCGGATCTTACCCGAATATTTTTTATCTTGCCATGGTGGCGTACCATCATTTGGCCTGTTTTTGGCACGAACTTTGTTTCATTATAAAGAAAAAAGATGCAAAAAATACCGGGAGGAACTATCATGAAAACTTTAACATTTTTCTTACTTGGCTCCGCAATGATCCTGGCTTCCTGCAGTTCATCCAGATACGCCGCATCCCGCGAGTATGACGATGTGTATTACAATCCGGATGTAGCAGAGAGACAGGCATCTGCAGTAGTTCAGGAACCAGCTTTGAGGCCTGAAGAAGCCATGAGCGCACAGCCCGTCCCCAGGGAACAGACTTATGCGGAACCCGAGGGGTATGCGGAAGAGGCGGTGAGCGACTATGAAAGATACTGGATGCAGAAAGAAGCGGAAATGCTTGGTGAAACCTATGAACCCCAGGGTAGTGAGGCGGCATATGCTTCTCAGTATGAACAGTACGACTCCCTCGATCAGGCAACCCAGTATGGAGAAGAGAGCGCTCCGGTGATTGTGAATAATTACAATTACTATTATGATCCGAACGATTATTACTACTCCTCCAACCTGAGGAGGTTCTCAGATCGTTATTACGGATGGGATTACTATGATCCGTACTACACCAGTCTTTACTGGTATACCGGAAGGCCCTATCACTGGGGTATGCGGATGGGCTGGGGTTATCCGGGATGGGGATTCAGTTATTCCTACGGATGGCCTTATTACGGCTATTCATACTACCCTTCATACTGGGGATGGGATTCTTACGGATACTATGATCCCTGGTACTCATCTTACTACTACGGAGGATATTACGGGTACTCACCCTATTACAGGGGATCGTACTGGAGTGGATATTATTCCGGGTACTATCACGGATTCTATGACAGGTACAGTTCTTCGCGCAGCTACCTGTATGGCAGGATGGATAACCGGCACTACTACGGGTATGCAAGGGCATCCGATGCGCGGTACGTAGGCTCGAAAGGCTCTACCTACCTGGATCCCAAATACAGGGATCGTTCAACATCCTCCGGTTCCTCCGGTGTGACCAGGGAATCCACCACGGTGAGGGATCCCAACGCAGGAAGAACGAGTACGGGAGCGACCCGGGAAAGGGCCGAACAGGGAAATGTTCAGCGGACGCAGAGCCCGGAAAACAGGAGAAGTGATGCACCCAATACGGTAAGAACCACCCGTACCAGTCCGCCGCGCGAAGTGCAGCGAAGCACCAACAGCAACCAGGGGCGTACCTATACCCCCAGTTACAGCAAGCCTCGCACAAGCACCACGCCCAGTTATAACCGGAGCACTACTCCCAGTCGTTCCCCTGCTTACACGCAGCCCAGGAGCAATACAAACAGGAGCAGCAATTCCTATAACAGGACCAGCAGTCCGAGCCGCAGCTCAGGTTCTTACAACCGGCCAAGCACACCGAGCCGCAGCTCAGGTTCTTACAGCCGGCCAAGCACGCCGAGCCGCAGCTCAGGCTCATACAGCCCCTCCAGCAGCAGTCCGAGCCGCAGTTCAGGCTCATACAGCCGCTCCAGCAGCAGTCCGAGCCGCAGTTCAGGCTCATACAGCCGCTCCAGCAGCAGTCCGAGCCGCAGCTCTGGTTCATCATACAGCCGCTCCAGCAGTTCAGGCAGCAGCTCTTCTTCCAGGTCTTCAAGGCGATAAATAACTGTCACACATGGCCAGGATACCGGACAGGATCCTGGCCATTCTTTCTTTCACAAATTAAAATAGGATTGCTATGAAAAAGTTTCATTTGATAGCCATGCTACTCGTGTCTTCAATTGTAGCTGTGAAAGCTCAAAACGAGATGCAGGCACTGCGATATTCACGGTACGATGCGTTTGGAACTGCAAGATATGCAGCACAGGGAGGGTCCATCGGGGCACTGGGTGGTGACTTCTCATCCACCCTTGTCAATCCTGCCGGTCTGGGATTCTACCGTACTTCAGAGTTTTCTTTTTCCCCTTCGCTGAACTGGGTGAATACCGGTTCGAGATACCTGGGCAATGCCACCGATGATTCCAGGCTCATTTTCAATATGGGAAGCCTGGGAATGGTCAATGTCAAGGATATAAAGCGAGGAGGCGGCTTTGAGGGCGCTGCTTTTTCCATCGGTTACAATACCCTGGTGAATTTCAATAACCGCACCACCATGAGCGGGATCAACCAAGGTAGTTCCCTGCTGGATGATTTCACCTGGCATGCCAATGCGGATCCCGATAATCTCAGCCCTTTCTATGAACAACTTGCATTTGACACCTACCTGATGCCCTTCGATTCAACCGCGGGTGAATTCTGGCATGATATGCAGCGTGACGATTACGGGCAGGAGCAGTACAGGCTTTCCGAAACCTGGGGGTATATCGGGGAGTATTCTCTTTCGGGAGCGTTCAACTTTAACAACCTGGTTTATCTGGGGGCTTCACTGGGGATTCATGCGGTCCGTTTCAACGAGGACATCTACCATGAGGAGACTGATTTGGATGACCGGGTGCTGGATTTCGAAAGCTTCCGTTTCAGGGAATTCAATTCCACCAGGGGCTGGGGATATACTGCCAGGTTTGGTATGATCATCAGACCGACCCAGCTTTTCCGGGTGGGCGCCAGCTTTCAGATCCCAACCTATTACCGTCTGACCGATGAGAAGACCACGGATATGAATTCATACTGGGACAGGGGTTCGGGTATACCTGATGCTGAGGCCACCTCGCCTGAAGGGATCTATGATTACCGGCTGAAAACTCCTTTCCATGCCGGCGCACAGGCATCATTGATCTTTTCCAAGATGGCCACAATTTCTGCCGCATATGAATACATTGATTATTCATCCGCCAGGCTTGATGCCTATGATTATAAATTCTTCCCCGAGAATGACCGCATCCGGCAAGATTTCAAATCCACGCATAACATCAGCGCAGGGGCAGAACTCAGGCTCGGCAAAGTCTATTTCAGGGCAGGAACCCGATACCTGATGAGTCCGTTTACGGATACCCGGAATGATGCGGACACCTGGATATATACGGGCGGATTGGGCATGAGGAATGACCGTATCTCCTTCGATGTCAGTTTTGCACATTCCAGTACCAGGGAGGTGTATGGCCTTTATGCGATCGAGCCGGGTGTGAATGAGGTATCCATCAACAATATCCGTGGCAACAATGTGATGTGTACGCTGGGAATCAGGCTCTGAGGCTCTTTTCAAGAATGGAAAGGGCATTGTTCCCTTCATTGAACAAAACATCCAGGATACTCAGGTTGGATTTGAAACCAAAACGGTCGGAAAAGACCTGGTGGTAAGGCACGGAATGAAAAAGGGGATCATGGATGGCCGGATCCAGCTTGGGATGGATAAAGATCCTGGGATCTTCCCTTTCCTTTATTTCAGCAAATGAATCAGAAAGAGTGACCGGGATCTCTCTGCCGAGAAGGTAAAGGCACCGGGCAAGCATGTCCCTGTTCAGGTCTACCAGGAAATTGTACCGCTTTTCAAAGAATACCGCCAGGTCGTCACGCATAAACTGGAAATAGGGAGCGGAAGCATATGCAGCCACCATGCTCCTCCAGTGAATTTTCTGCCAGGGAGTGTCGTAGTCGATCCTGATATCCTTCATCCGGTTTTTCTCACCCCTTTTCTTTTTCACAGGGACGGAAAGGGAAAGGGGACCGTTGGGACCCATGATCCTGCACCGGTTCCTGTAAGTCTGTTTATAATAATGCTCATGCTGATCCAGGACGATCTCCTGTTCTCTGATCAGCCGGGCGAAATAATTGACAGGTCCGTTATAAAATGCCGGATATACCAATGATCCGCTTCAATTATCGGTCTGCTCTGACAATTCTGAACATCCGGTTCCACCTGATCCCCCCGTACTCCTTGTCCACGCTCAGCCAGATCAGCCTGGGTTTTCCGATCACATGGTCCTCGGGAACAAAGCCCCAGTATCTGGAATCAGCCGAATTGTGCCGGTTGTCCCCCATCATGAAGTAGTAATCCATCTGAAATGTGTAGGTGGAAGCCTCACTCCCGTCAATCAATATCTTTTCTCCCCGGACCTCCAGGTCATTTTTTTCATATGCTTCGATGATCCGCCTGTAAAGGGGCAGGGTCAGGGTATTGAGCTCGACGGTTGCTCCCTTCATCGGGACGGTCAGGGGTCCGAAAAATTCCATATTCCAGGGATAACGCGGATCATGGGGGAAAATATCCCGGTCAAATTCTCCCTCCGAATGAAGGTTCATGGGTTCCACATTCGTAATGCCGGGCAGGGTTTGGATCTGTGCTGCATCGCCGCCGGTGAGGGGAAATACATAGGTGGGATTATTCCTGATATCGGCCAGTTCCCTGCTGACCCCAAAAGGTTCCAGGGACCTTGGGTTGATGGGGGTTCCGTTGGTGGTGACAGTATACCAGCGTTGCAGACCTTCATAAGCGGGCTGCCGCTCACCGTTCACAAATACATCGTTGTTCACCACTTCCAGTGTTTCCCCGGGAATGGCCACGCACCTTTTGATGTAATTGTCCCTCCGGTCCACCGGTCTGGTTTCCACATCATACTTCTGGCGGATCTGGTTCCGGACGTACTGTTCGTATACATGCCAGGGACGCGTACGGTTGTTCCTGGCCTGATCGGCAAGCATCAGCGAATAGGTCTCATCCCGGATCAGATCGTAATAATCGAAATTGCCCTTGGCATACAGCTTTGGGTCAGATTTTTCCAGGGCAACGGTATCCGATGCGGGAAAATTGAAAACCACAATATCGTTGCGCCTGACATCGCTGAATCCTTTCAGCCGTTTGTACGGGCGCTTGATCCATTCCAGGTATGATTTCTTCCCCATGACGGTATTGGGAAGAAAGGGAATGGCCAGCGGCGTATTCGGAGTGCGTGGTCCGTATGCAAGCTTGCTCACATACAAATGGTCTCCCACAAGCAGGGTTCCCTCCATGGAGGGTGTGGGGATCTTGTAGTTCTGGAACAGGAAAATGTTGATCTGGGAAACTGCAACCACCGCAAAAATGAGTGCATCAAGCCATTCTACGAGTACATGGTTCTTTTTCTTCCTGCTTTTCCAGAATGTCCAGTTGACCTTTTTGCTCACATAGATATCATAGATGACCGGGATCCCCAATAAAAACCACCAGTTTCTCAGCCAGATGACGAACAGGATGTAGAGGGTGACCGCTATTCCGAACCTGAAATATTTGTGTTTCGGTAATTTCTTTATATCCATTGCACAGTGTTATTTTACGGGATTAAATATACGTTCTTTTCTCAAACCCTCCAGGACCGATTTATCCGGCTCGACAGACAGCCAGATAAGAACCGCTTTTCCCAGAAGGTGGTCCTCGGGAACAAAGCCCCAATTCCTGGAATCGGCCGAATTATGGTGGTTGTCTCCCAGCACAAAATAGTAATCCATCTGTAAAACGTAGGTCCCGCCGGGTTGATTGTTGATGAAGATCTGATCCTCCTGTATCTTCAGTTCATTATGCTCATAGACCTCAATAATGCGGCGATAAAGAGGCAGGTTTTCCATGTTCAGGATGACCGTATCACCGCTGGCCGGCACCCTGAGGGGCCCAAAATTATCCGTGGTCCACCTGAAATGATCGCTGTGGGGGAATATCTCCTGGTTTTGAAAGGAAAGCGTGGGTTCCACATACTGTTGGATGCTTCTGACCCCCGGATATGACTTCAGGAGATCCCGTTTTTCTTCCGTCAGGTAGAGCACATGAAGTGAATTCACGGGATTATAGGTGACCGTGGACAGGTCAATATCCAGTGAATCGAGTAAATCGTCCGGGATGGGTTCTCCCCGTGTGGTCACATAGTGCCTGAATTTTTTTCCAGGGGGGTGGGGTCTGATCCGTCCGTTGATCAGCAGGTTCCCCTCCCTGATCTGCACGGTATCGCCCGGCAGCGCCGCACACCGCTTGATGTAATTCTCACGCTTATCGGCCGGGTGGGTGATGATATCGAATTGGGAGTGAATATAATCGTGTCCATACTGTCTCAGCAGGGAATAATAGTTCTGTCCGGGGTACTGGACCACCATGGTATCTCCTTCCGGGAAGTTGAACACAATAATATCGTTCCTTTTCACCCTTGAATATCCCCGTAAACGACTGTAGGGTAAATGAATACGTTCTGAGTAAGATTTTTTCCCCGAGGGGAGCTTGTTGTGGAAAAAAGGGATCGCCAGCGGTGTATTGGGCAGCCTGGGTCCGTATGCAAGCTTGCTCACAAAAATGAAATCCCCGGCAAGCAGGGTCTCTTCCATGGAAGGGGTGGGAATCTTGTATGCTTCTATGAAAAGTGTTTTGACGGAGAGGGAGATGACAAGAGCCAGGACAAGCACCGAGGTCCATTCGACAACGGACTGCAGGATACGCGGCAGTCCGTATTTTCGCAGTGTCCAGTCAATTTTCCGGGTTATGAAAATGTCCAGAATCACCAGGTTGAAAATCAGCAGGTACCAGCAACCGGTCCAGATCACGATCAGGGACCAGAAGAGTACGGAGATCGCAAATCCGGTATACCTCCAGCTTTTGCGTTTCATCCGGATTACAGGTTGAGGAGATCCTTCATCCCGAAAACGCCTGTTTTTCCGCGGATGAATTCAGCAGCCAGCAACGCACCGGCCACAAAAGCATCCCTGGTCTTTGCCGTATGTCCCAGGGTAAGGATATCCGCATCCGACTCATAGCGTACAGTATGTTCTCCCTTCACCTCTCCCTCACGGATCGATTCGATGGGGACCGATCCTTCTTCCGTCCCGGTTCCGGCCTGCCATTGATGCATGCGGCCGTGTTGCCGGATGATCTGTTCGGCCAGCGTAATGGCCGTCCCGCTGGGGGCATCCAGCTTATGGATATGGTGCACTTCTTTCAATGCCACGCTGTATTGGGGAAAGCGGTCCATGATCTTAGCCAGCCGCTCGTTCAGTGTAAAGAGGATATTCACACCGATGCTGAAATTGCTGGCATAAAAAAACGCACCCTGCTTATCCCTGCAGTAATGCGCGATTTCTTCAAAACGGTCGTTCCATCCGGTGGTGCCCGATACCACGGGTACCCCCTGATCCAGGCAAGCAAGGATATTGTCCGGGGCCGAGTCGGGTGAAGAGAATTCAATGGCCACATCCACCGACGCCTCCTTCAGCCTGCTTCCGGAAAGGTCCTTCCTGTTATCCACGTCAATGATCAGCGGAAACCTGTGGCCCTGGACGCTGCCGGCAGATTCAATGGCACGCCCCATTCTTCCGTACCCGATGATTGCAATATTCATCTATCCGGTTACCTGACTTTTTTCAGGATGGCTTCAAATGCTTCCGGGTCATTCATGGCTAGGTCTGCAAGCACTTTCCGGTTGATCTCAATACCGGACTTGCCGAGTTTTCCCATGAATTCGGAATAGGACATACCATGGGCACGGGCAGCTGCATTGATGCGCTGGATCCAGAGTGCCCTGAAGTTTGATTTTTTCTTTCTCCGGTCACGGTAGGCATAGGTAAGACCTTTCTCGTAGGCATTTTTAGCGACGGTCCATACGTTCTTCCTCCTCCCAAAGTAACCTTTGGTCCTTTTGAGGACCTTCTTTCTTCTCTGTCTTGATGCGACAGCACTACCTGCTTTTGGCATTTTTTTTCATTTTTCGGATGAGGGCGGTCCGCTTGGACACTTCCAGCTCCGCATCCCGGTGAAACATAAAACCTGGTATCTCAGCAAAAAATCGCTTATTTCATGGCCAGCAGACGCTTGATGTTCTGCTCGTCTGTTTTATCCACAACGCCGAAGTAGGTAAGATTCCTTTTGCGCTTGGTGGATTTTTTTGTGAGTATATGGCTTTTATAAGCGTGCTTTCTCTTTATTTTACCGGTCCCCGTCAGCGTAAACCGCTTCTTGGCACCCGCATTTGTTTTCATTTTTGGCATTTTTCCAACACTTTTATCAATAACGTAACTACTTTTTCTTCTGTTTGGGCGCGAGGAACATGGTCATCCTTTTACCTTCCAGTTTGGGAAGCTGCTCGACCTTTCCCACTTCTTCCAGGTCCTGTGCCAGTCTGAGCAGGAGGATTTCTCCCTGTTCTTTGTACAGGATGGACCTACCCTTGAAAAAGACGAATGCCTTCAGTTTTGCGCCGTCCTCCAGGAACTTCTGGGCATGCTTCAATTTAAAATTATAGTCATGCTCGTCCGTATTCGGACCGAAGCGGATCTCCTTCACCACGATCTTCGTGGTTTTGGCCTTCATTTCCTTTTGCTTCTTCTTCTGCTGGTACAGAAACTTCTGATAGTCAATAGCCTTAACAACGGGTGGGTCGGCTTTGGGAGAGATTTCAACCAGGTCCAGATCCAGTGAATCGGCCACTTTCAGGGCTTCCTTTATTGGGACGATCCCCGGATTCTCTATATTATCTCCCACAAGCCTGACTGAACTGGCACGAATCTGTTCGTTGATCCTGAATGAGATCCGGTCCTTCCTGCGGTTATCTCCACCTCTTTTGCGATAATAACCTGGTCCTGCTATGGCAATTCCTCCTATTCTTTAATTAAACATCTGTTCCTGTACTCCCGAGCTGATTGCGGATCTCCGACTGCATGAAGCGGGCAAATTCTTCCAGTTTCATCACACCCTGGTCTCCTTCTCCCTGCCTGCGTACCGAAACCGAACTGCTTTCCTGCTCTTTCTCTCCCACGATCAGGAGATATGGGATCCGCTTTAACTCATTATCCCTGATCTTTTTACCGATCTTTTCGTTCCTCCCGTCAATCAGGGTGCGAATATCGTAATTTTTCAGGAAATTTGAAACTTTTTCCGCATAATCGTAATATTTTTCACTGATTGGCAGGATTACGGCCTGATCGGGAGCCAGCCAGAGGGGGAACTTACCCGCCGTATGTTCAATCAGCACGGCCACAAAACGTTCCATGGAACCGAAAGGCGCACGGTGAATCATGACGGGCCGGTGCTTCTGGTTGTCCTCGCCGATGTATTCCAGTTCAAACCGGTCGGGAAGGTTGTAATCCACCTGGATGGTACCCAGTTGCCATTTTCTTCCCAGGGCATCACGGACCATAAAATCCAGTTTGGGACCGTAGAAGGCTGCTTCGCCCCGTTCCACCGTATATTCCATTCCCTTTTCTTCCACGGCTTCCAGGATGGCATTTTCAGCTTTTTCCCAATTTGCTTCCGTGCCGATATATTTCTCCATGTCTTCCGGATCCCTCAGGGAGACCTGGGTGGTAAAATCATGGAAATCCAGCGTTGTGAAAATGAGCAGCACGATATCGATCACTTTTTTGAACTCATCCTTCAGCTGGTCGGGCCGGCAGAAAATATGTGCATCGTCCTGGGTAAATCCACGCACCCTTGTGAGTCCGTGCAGCTCGCCGCTCTGCTCATACCGGTAAACGGTACCGAATTCCGCCAGGCGGATGGGCAGGTCCCGGTAGGACCTGGGTTTGTAACGGTAGATCTCCAGGTGGGCGGGGCAATTCATGGGCTTCAGCAGGAACTCTTCTCCCTCCTGCGGTGTATGGATGGGCTGGAAGCTTTCCTTTCCGTATTTTTCATAATGCCCCGAAGTGACCCATAACTCTTTCTGACCGATGTGGGGTGTGATCACCTGCTCGTAGCCATGTTCCCGCTGGACTTTTTTCAGGAAATTTTCCAGCCGCTCCCGCAGCTGTGCCCCTTTGGGCAGCCACAGGGGCAATCCCTGTCCGACCCGCTGTGAAAAAGTGAAAAGCTCCAGTTCTTTGCCCAGTTTCCTGTGGTCCCGCTGTCTGGCCTGTTCAAGCAATTCCAGGTGTTCCTCCAGCATTTTTTGTTTCGGGAAAGTAACCCCGTAGATCCTGGTCATCTGTTTCCTGTTCTCGTCCCCCCGCCAGTAGGCTCCTGCCACATTGAGCAGTTTGATGGCTTTGATGGGGGATGTGTCGGCCAGGTGAGGTCCCCTGCAGAGGTCGGTGAAACTGCCCGAACGATAGAAGGAGATGGTCCCGTCCTCCAGCTCGTCTATGAGTTCGGTTTTGTATTCATCCCCTTTGTTGCCGAAAAACTCCATGGCCTCGCTTTTGGTTACCTCCTCCCTTCGGAAAGGGTGCTTCTCGGAGGCGATCTCTTTCATCTTTTCCTCGATCCTCGGAAGATCCGAATCGGTGATCACCACTTCATCCCCGGGGTCCACATCATAATAGAAGCCGTTTTCAATGGCCGGACCGATTCCGAATTTGGTACCGGGATACAGGGCTTCAATGGCTTCCGCCATCAGATGCGCGGAAGAATGCCAGAAAGCGTGCTTCCCTTCCGGGTCTTCCCATTTGTTCAGTCTGAGGGTTGCATCGGAACGGATGGGCCGGTTCACATCCAGCACCTCGCCGTTGACGGTGACCGAGAGGACTTCCCTGGCCAGGCTGTTGCTGATGCTCCTGGCGATGTCGAGGCCTGTCACACACGCTTCATACTGCTTCACCGATCCGTCCGGCAATGTAATATTGATCATCGTTTTATTCATTTCAAAACCTGGCAAAGATAACAATAATGGCTGTATCTTAAAGGTTCTCAAGAATAAAACCGGTCATCCGCGTATACAGGTGGTATGTGGTGTTTCCCCCGCTGATGCCATGGGCCTTGTTGGGGTAGAACTGCATCTCGAATTGTTTGTCAGCCTGCACCAGGGCCTCCGCAAAATCCATGGAATTCTGGAAATGCACATTGTCATCCCCGCTGCCGTGGACCAGCAGGAATTTTCCCCTTAGCCCGTCCGCGAAATTTACGGGGGAGTTGCTGTCATAACCTTCCGGATTTTCCCCCGGTGTCCGCATGAAACGTTCTGTGTAAACGGTATCGTAATACCTCCAGCTGGTGACCGGTGCCACGGCGATCCCCATGCGAAAGAGCCCTTCTCCTTTGGTCATACAGAGACTGGTCATGAATCCTCCGTAACTCCACCCGAAGATCCCCATGCGGTCCTCATCCACCCAGTCCAGTGCACCGAACCACCGGGCAGCATCCAGCTGGTCGATGGTCTCCGGTTCACCCAGCCTCATATAGGTGGCTTTCCGGAATTCCTCTCCCCGTCCGTTGGTCCCCCGGTTATCCACACATGCCACTATATATCCCTGCTGCGCCAGCATCTGGAACCATGGTGTCCTGCCACCCCAGGCATCGGTCACGTTCTGTGATTCCGGTCCCCCGTAAACATAGACAAACAGTGGGTATTCTTTTTCCGGTTCAAAATCAGCCGGTTTCAACATCCAGGCATTCAGCTCCTGTCCACCGGCCGTGTGGACCGTCAGGAATTCGGTTTGCGTAAATCCGTATTCCCGGATGGTATCCCTGAGGGCGGCATTGTCCTCCAGAACCCGGATCAGTTTGCCGTCCTTGCGGTGAAGGCTGTATTCCGGGGGTGTGTTGGCCGTGGAGTGGGTAAGGATGTAGTACTCAAACGACTGGCTGAAATCGGCCCGGTTTGTTCCCTTTTTCAGGCTCAGCTGCTTTTTTCGCTTTCCGTCCAGCCGGATGGAATACAGGTGCCGTTCCAGGGGCGACACTTCACAGGAGGTGTAGTACAGCAGCCGGTCCTTCTCATCATAACCCACGAAATCGTCAATGTCGAATGGCCCGGAGGTAATGGGGCTGATGACCCCGTTTACAAAATCGTACAGGTAGAAATGAAAGTAGCCATCCCGTTCACTGATCAGTATCAAGTGTTTTTTGTCAGGTAAATAGGTAATGGTATTGTCCGATGCTTCGGAAATATAGTACCTGTTCTCTTCCCGGTAGACCACCCTGGATTCGCCGGTAGCCGCATCCGCATGCAGGACCTCAAGCTGGTTCTGAAGCCGGTTCAGGCGCATGATGCTCAGCACCTCGGGATCCCTGGTCCACTTGATCCTGGGAAAATACACATTGGTATCTTCCCCCGTATCCATGGTCTTTGTTGCTCCCGACTGCAGGTCATACACGTGGATGGTGACAATCGCGTTCTCTTCTCCCGCCTTGGGGTATTTGAACCGGTATGGTTCGGGGTAGAGCTCCCCGAACATGGTCATGTGGAATTCCCTGACCCGCCGCTCATCAAAGCGGTAAAAGGCGATCCTGTCCCCGTCGGGCGACCAGTAAAAGCCCCGGGCAAAACCGAATTCTTCCTCGTACACCCAGTCCGGCGCCCCGTTGATGATGGCATTCTTTTCACCGTCAAAAGTGATCTGTACTTCCTTCTC
>Ga0116196_1000078_pt1 | contig 23337 bp, 17 predicted proteins | sample ZodSprso05mmetaG_FD_97002 | JGI IMG/M metagenome (GOLD analysis project Ga0116196, IMG submission 97002) | Hot spring sediment microbial communities from Zodletone spring, Oklahoma to study Microbial Dark Matter (Phase II) - Zodletone Spring... ... | reverse complement strand
TCCCTCCTGGGATGTGGAGCTGGCAGGAAACCGGGTGCTGGTCCGAAGGAAAAGAAACAGGAGGTGAAATGAAGGATTGGATCCTGGATATCAACCGGCTTACCCTGGAAACAGGGAAAGGAACACTTGTCCGCGGGATCAGCCTGAAACTGGAACGGGGCAAGTTCACAGGACTGGCCGGGGAATCCGGTTCGGGAAAAACCCTCACGGCATTGTCCGTGCTGAGACTTTTACCCCCTGCCGTGCAATTAACATCCGGGTCGATCCTGTTTTCCCCTGCGGAAGGGCCCCGGGTCGATCTGGCCACCCTTCCCCCGAAAAAAATGTTTCAAATCCGGGGGAACAGGATATCCATGATCTTCCAGGAGCCCATGACATCCCTCAATCCTTCCATGCGTTGCGGGAAACAGGTTTCGGAGGTGATCCGGATCCACCAGGGCGGTGACCGCCCTGCGCTGCGTAGCCGGGTGCTGCATCTGTTCGATGAAGTTAAACTGCCCGATCCCCGGAGTATATACAATGCCTGGCCGCATTTGCTGTCGGGCGGACAAAGACAGCGGGTGATGATCGCCATGGCCCTCGCCACCCGTCCGGAACTGGTCATTGCAGACGAGCCGACCACCGCTCTGGACGTGACCGTGCAGAAAAGCATCCTGGACCTGCTGGCAGAACTGCGCGAAAAGTACCATCTCTCCATCCTTTTTATCACGCATGATCTGACGGTACTCAAACAGATTGCCGATCACATGGTGATCATGTACCGGGGTGAAGTGGTGGAAACGGGCAGCACAGACCGGATCCTCACCACCCCTGAGGCGCCCTATACCAGAGGATTGATAGCCTGCAAACCCGGACTGGACCGAACACCCTACCGGCTCCCCACCCTGTCGGATTTCATGGCCGGGAAAAAACCGGGAACACGGGAGCTGAAAAGGACGGTCGTTCCCCCGGATACCGTGCCGCTGCTACGCATCCGGAACCTTTCCAAATGGTATGCGAGGGACCGCGGAAAAACGGTGGTGAAAGCGGTCGATGAAGTCAGTTTTGATGTATTTGCCGGAGAAACCATGGGGCTGGTGGGGGAATCTGGATGCGGAAAAACCACCCTCGGAAGGACCATATTGCGATTGATCGGAGCCACTTCGGGGGATATCGATTACAGGGGAGAAAACCTGCTGGCCTGTTCCCGGTCCGAGCTCAGAAAAATCCGGAGCAGCATCCAGGTGGTGTTCCAGGACCCCTATTCATCGCTGAGTCCCCGGAGGACGGCAGGACAGATCGTCCGCGAACCCATGGAGATCCATGGGATCGGGACCAACAGGACAGAAAGAAATGCGCGGGTACAGCATCTGCTGGAACAGGTGGGACTCACGGGTTCAGATATGGACCGGTACCCGCATGAATTTTCGGGGGGACAGCGTCAGCGCATCGGCATCGCCAGGGCCCTGGCCTGTGAACCCGAATTCGTAATCCTGGACGAGGCGGTTTCGGCACTGGATGTGAGTGTGCAGGCCCAGATCCTGAACCTGCTCAATGAACTGAAACAGACTTACGGGCTTACCTATATTTTCATCTCCCACGACCTTACGGTGGTCAGGTACATGTCAGATCGCATTCTGGTCATGAAAGACGGCTCAATTGTGGAGTCAGGAACCCCTGAATCGATCTACACAACGCCCTCACATCCTTACACCGGTAAGCTGATCCGGTCGATTCCCGGATGATCAGAACTCGTCAAACCCGCTGGAACCGGCCTCGGCAATGTCCGGGCAATCCAGATTCAGGAAAAAGTCCATGGGCTTATCGAATTCATCTTCCTGGGTGATGTTCAGCGTGGTATCCGCATATACCCGCTTCAGGAATTCCGCGTAAATGGGAAGTGCCACATTCCCGCCTGCTCCCATGCCCAGCATATCGAAATGGATGGAACGGTCCTCACCGCCCACCCAGGCCCCGGCAGTCAACCTGGGGGCCAGTCCGATGTACCATCCATCACTCTGGTTCTGGGTGGTCCCTGTTTTTCCCGCAAGCTCACCTTCGAATTCATAAAAATGCCTCAGCCGGTTGGCCGTTCCCGCATAGTATTCCCCCATATACTGCCCTGTCATATCCACCACATTCCTGAGCAGGGTAAGCATGAGGTAGGCGGTCTCCTCACTGATGGCTTCCGTTTCCCTGGGATGGAACGTGGCGATCACATTGCCGTACCTATCCTCGATCCGGGTTACATAATTCGGGCTCACATAGATCCCGCTGTTGGAAAAAGTGTTGAAAGCCCCAAGCATTTCTTCAAGGGAAATATCAGAGGGCCCGTAGATCAAACTCGGCACGGGATCAATATAGGAGGTTACGCCCATTTTGCGCATGATCCGGATGACATTCTCGGGATTGAAATTCTTGAACAGCCAGGCCGAAACCCAGTTATGGGATGTGGCAAGTCCCCATTTGAGCGAAACCTTCTTTCCTTCGAATTTAAGGCTGGGTGCCCTCGGGGTGTATGTGGAATCATTGACCACGTCCTCGAAAGTGATGGGGACCAGCGGGATCATTTCACACGGGGAATAGTTTTCCTGCATGGCCAGGAGATACAGGAAAGGTTTGATGGTGGAGCCCACCTGCCGCCTGCCCTGGTAAACGTGTTCATACTGGAAATAACGGTAATTATGTCCGCCCACAAAAGCCCTGACCTGTCCGGTTACAGGATCCATGGCCATGAATCCCGCCCGTAGGATATGCTTCATATACCTGATGGAATCCATGGGACTCATCACCGTATCCACCGGTCCGTCCCAGGAGAAGACCTGCATGCGGACAGGCTGGTCGAAGACCTGCAGAATGGAATCCCATGAGACCCCGGCGGCAGCAAGGTGCTGGTAGCGTTCGGTCCACCTGACGGTACGATACAGGATCTGCCGGATCTCCTCCCTGGAGATATCCTCGAACGGTGCATTGGTTCTTCCCTTTTTTTCCCTGAAGAAAGCCGGTTGCAGATAATCCTTCATCTGCACTTCAACCGCTTCTTCCGCATACTGCTGCATCTTGTAATTGATGGTGGTAAAGATCTTCAGTCCGTCCCTGTACAGGTTGTACTGTGTCCCGTCGGGTTTGTAGTTTTTATTGATCCATCCGAACAGGGGATCGGTGGCCCACCTCAACGAATCCCTCCTGTATCGCTCCCATTCCAGTATCCCCGCATTTTTTCCCGGAAGCTGTGGCTTGTCCTTATTCATGAACTCGGAGAGGAAAATCCGAAAATGTTTCGCGTATCCCGAAAGGTGACTGGCCAGGTTGTAATCGATGCTGATGGGCTGCTGTTTCACCGAATCCGCAACCTCGCGATCGATATAGCCATACTTTTCCATCTGGCCCAGCACCGTGTTCCGCCGGTGGAACGATCGAACCGGATTAATCCTGGGGTTGAATGCGGTCGGTGCCTTCAGCATGCCCACAAGGATGGCCGCCTGGTCCAGGGTAAGCGAATCGGGCGTTGTATTGAAAAAAGTCCGCGCCGCAGATTGGATCCCCACGATGGATTCCCCCCCGAAAGCCACCGTATTCAGATACATCACAATAATTTCATCTTTCGTGTAACTCCGTTCCAGCCTGACTCCTGTATTCCACTCCTTGAATTTCATGACGGCCATGTGGGCGGCTTTTCCTATACTGGTGCGGCTCACTATGGTATCTCTGGGGAAAAGGTTCTTGGCCAGTTGCTGTGAGATGGTACTCCCGCCTCCTTCATCCCGGCCCAGGATAAGCGACTTCACCAGTACGCGTGCGAGGCTCCGCATATCGATCCCCGAATGACTGTAGTAGCGCACATCCTCGGTGGCTACCAGGGCATCCACCAGGTAGGGCGAAAGATCCCTGAAATTCACGAAGGTCCTGTTCTCAATAAAATATTTGCCAAGCAACTCCTGATCCTCGGTAATGATCTCCGAGGCAAGATTGGTCTGGGGATTCTCCAGCTGTTCAAATCCGGGCATGAATCCCATCTTCCCGTGTCCGATTAAAATCATGATCACGACGAATGCCACAACAGGCAGGGCATAGAGGGACCATAAAATAATAAGGTATTTCCTGGTTTTGCTGGGTGTAAGCACCATGGATCGCTTTGTTTGCATCAAAAATAGTAATTATTTGCACCAAAATTTTGACGATGGGCGCTCATTTGATTTAATTTGTGGTCGATTTGAAAACGAGGGAATGTGCAAAAAATGATAGAGAATCTGGTAATTGTTGAGTCTCCCGCCAAAGCCAAAACCATAGAAAGGTTTCTTGGAGAGGAGTATACGGTAAAATCAAGTTTTGGTCATATCCGCGACCTCGCCAAAAAAAACCTGGGAATAGATATCGATCAGGAATTCACCCCCAGGTACATTGTTCCTGCCGATAAGAAAAAGGTGGTGAAGGAACTGAAAGAGCTTGCTGCAAAATCAGGCACCGTGTGGCTCGCCACCGATGAAGACCGTGAAGGGGAGGCCATTGCCTGGCATCTTTACAGGGAACTGGACCTTGATAAAGACCGTACGCGCAGGATCGTGTTTCATGAGATTACCAGGGATGCCATCCATAAAGCCCTCGAGAATCCCAGGTTTATTGATGAGGACCTGGTCAATGCACAGCAGGCCAGGAGGATCCTGGACCGCCTGGTCGGATTTGAATTATCCCCGCTTCTGTGGAAAAAAATCAAACCTTCGCTGTCGGCAGGACGGGTACAATCCGTAGCCGTCAAACTGATCGTTGAAAAAGAACGTGAGATCCAGGAATTCACTCCCAGAAAATATTTTAGGGTTACCGGGATTTTTGCCGTTCCTGACGGCAAGGGAGGCTGGAACCAGTTCAAAGCCGAACTTTCCAAGCGTTTCAATACCGCCGGGGAAGCACGCAATTTCCTGGAAAACTGTAAAAACAGTGCCTTCACGGTAAAGGCTGTGGAGATGAAACCCATCAGCAAATCTCCTGCCCCTCCCTTTACCACCTCCACCCTGCAGCAGGAAGCCAGCCGTAAACTGGGATTTTCCGTGAACCAGACCATGTCGGTGGCACAGCGGCTTTATGAATCGGGTAAGATCACCTACATGCGTACCGATTCGGTCAATCTATCCAGTCTGGCCATCGGGACTGCCGCCAAAAGGATCCGGGAGATATTCGGTGAAAACTATTTAAAATCCAGGAATTTCACCACCCGTTCCAAAGGCGCCCAGGAAGCGCACGAGGCCATCAGGCCTGCCTACATGGATCAGGCTTCGGTGGAAGGAACCAGGCCGGAACAGCGACTCTATGAGCTGATCTGGAAACGGACCATCGCTTCCCAGATGAGCGAGGCGAAACTGGAAAAAACCACGGTTACCATCAAGATCTCAAACGCTCCCGAGCATTTTGTGGCCACGGGAGAAGTCCTGAAATTTGACGGTTTCCTGAAAGTGTATATGGAATCCAGTGATGAGGAGCAGGAAGAGGAAACCCGGGGCCTGCTCCCGGAGATGAAGGTCAATGAAAAAGTTACCTGCGAGGAGATCGAGGCCGCGGAACGTTCCACCAGTCAGCCTCCCAGGTATACGGAAGCCAGCCTGGTGAAAAAAATGGAGGAACTGGGGATCGGGCGCCCTTCCACCTATGCACCCACCATTTCGACCATTCAGCAAAGGGAATACGTGGTCAGGGAAGACCGTCAGGGAAAAGAACGGGAAATGGCCCGGATCGTCCTGAAAGGTGACTCCGTTTCGGAGGGGAAGGTACAGGAAAAATTCGGCTTTGAAAAGGGGAAACTCTTTCCCACGGATATCGGCATGATCGTGAATGATTTCCTGGAGCAGAATTTCACCGACATCATGAATTATAATTTCACAGCCACCGTGGAGAAGGAATTTGATGAGATCGCGGTTGGGAAAGTGGACTGGCCGCGCATGATCCGGGATTTTTACGATCCCTTCCATGCCAAAGTGGAATCCACAACGGAACAATCGGATAAGTCGAAAGGAGAGAAACTGCTGGGGAAGGATTCGGAAACCGGGAAACCTGTCTCCGTCAAGATCGGCCGGTATGGTCCCATTGCACAGATCGGAGAAGCAGGTGACGAAGAAAAACCCCGTTTTGCCAGTCTGAGAAAGGGTCAGAGCCTGGAAACCATTACCCTCCAGGAAGCACTGGACCTGTTCAGGCTGCCCAGGAACGTGGGCACCTATGAGAACGAAGAGGTGGTGGTCAGTACGGGCAGGTACGGCCCTTATGTCCGCCACAAATCCAAATTTTACAGCCTCGGAAAAGAGGACGATCCTTACCAGATCGGCATAGAACGGGCCATTGAGATCATCGAGGAAAAGAAGACCCGGGAGAAGAACAGGATCATCAACGCATTCCCGGAAGAACCGGAACTGCAGGTTCTGAACGGCCGTTACGGCCCATATATCTCCTTCAAAAAGAAGAACTACCGGATTCCCAAAAGCAAAAATCCGGCTGAACTGACCCTGGAGGAATGCAGGCAGTTGATTGAAAAAGCAGATTCCAGGTCAAAAAAAGGCACCTAATAAACAGTCAACCCAATGGATCTCAACGGATATTTCGATCCTGTAAGTCTTGAAAGGCCACGGTTCGGATACCTCCCGGAAACAGCATCTTTCAGTCACCATATTTCGGTCCACACCCCTGACCGTCCGATCCGCGAACTTGACAGGCACCAGGTGGCTATTTTTGGTGTGCCTGCAGATGAAAATGGGTGTATCAAAGGGAGCGGGGATGCACCGGATCATGTTCGCGATCAACTCTACCGGCTCAGGAGGATAAACCGAAACCTGAGGATCTATGACCTGGGGAATGTGAAAAACACCGGGAAGATCAGTAATACCTATTATGCGATCAGGGATATCCTGATGGAACTGAACGAACGCCGGATCGTCACCGTCATGCTGGGGGGTTCGCAGGACCTCAGCCACGGGGTATTCCTTGCCCTGGAAAAGGCGGAAGGACTGCACCAGGTGCTTACCGTAGACTCCATGCTTGATTTTACCCCGGAGGAGGGTGCTTCCATCGACTCGAGGAATTACCTGAACCAGCTGCTTAAACCAGCCGCAGCCAAAAAATTCAGTTACATAAACCTGGGCCATCAGGCTTATTTCGTGACTGACGAGCAGATTGAAAGGCTGGAAAAAACATATCTCCAGAGTATCCGACTGGGTGAGGCACGCAGCAACCTTCAGCATGCAGAACCGCTGATCCGTGATTCGGTTTTTCTGGGGATTGACCTGGGAGCGGTGAGGCATGCAGATGCTCCCGGGGTATCCATTGCTTCACCCAATGGATTCTCGGGGGATGAACTCTGTCAGATCACACGGTATGCGGGACTCAGCGAAAAACTTGGCACCGTGGGATTTTTTGAGTTCAATCCTTCCACGGATCTCAATGAACAGACCGCCCACCTCACCGCACAGGCAGTCTGGTATTTTATTGAGGGTGTTACCCACCGGATCAGGGAGAATCCACTGGATACACCCGAGCATATGAAAAAGTTCATTGTCAATCTGAACGCTGCAGGGCACGACATCATTTTTCACAAAAGCACCCTTTCGGAAAGATGGTGGATGGAAATTCCCGTCAAGAATCCTGTGACTGGGTATAACTTTTTTGTTTCATGTTCGTATGAGGATTACCAGCAGGCCTGTAATCAGGAAATACCGGACCGCTGGTGGCGATATTTGCACAGGCTGGGTAATGAAACAGGATAAAATCCGTTTTATTATCAGATTTTGTGCGGTTTTTTGAACAAGAAAGAATGTGAATCATGCACCCGGTTATGAACATTGTGCTGTTAACAATATTTGTCTGGCACTTTTATTTTTGTTTAATTTACAAGAGCATACAAAACAGAGCCTTGAAAGCAACACAGCCTTTCCGGTAATCCATGAAAACAACGGTTGTTATCATCATTTTCAGTTTCATTTCGCTGCATATCATGGCACAGCAAGATCCGAAATTCAGCCAGAACATGTTCCTGGTCCCCGTCTACAATCCGGGTGCCGTGGGGAGCAGTGACAGGATCTGCCTTGCCGCTGCTTTCAGGAACCAGTGGACCGGTCTTCCCGATGCTCCCGTCATCTCCACGTTCTCGGCCCACATGCCGCTCAGGTTTCTCGGACGGACCCACGGGATCGGGATCAATTTGATGAATGACAACCTGGGATTCAGCAATGATTTTCTTTTCAGCGCTGCTTATGCCTTCCGGATTGATCTGGGCAGGGGAAACCTGGGTATCGGCACCAGCCTGGGTGTGGCCAACCAGTCGCTCAGCCCGACCTGGGAAGGAGCCGATGTCATTCAGCCGGAATCGGATAATGCCATCCCGTTTAACGGGGGGAGCGTATTCGGTTTTGACATGGGTCTGGGGGTATTCTACAATTCCGATAATTTTTATGTGGGGGCATCCACTACCCACCTGAACCAGACTTCTTTTGATTATCCCGAGGAAATTGCCGAAACGAAACTGATCCGGCACTATTACCTCCACGCCGGATATAACATCCAGCTGACCAACCCGATGTTCGAGATCATGCCTTCGGTCATGCTCCAGACAGACATGCGGTCCAACCACATTTACCTGAATACCAACCTCAGATACAATAAAAGGTTCTGGGGAGGAGTTTCATATTCTGTCGGAGGTGCCATAACGGCACTTTTCGGCATCGAATTATTGAACGGGATCATGGTCGGATATTCTTATGATTTTGAACTTTCGCCCCTGATGAAATATAACAGCGGAACGCATGAAGTCACGGTGCGATATTGTTTCAATCTGAGTGTTGACAAGAGTCCGCAAAAATATGAGAGCATAAGATTTTTGTAAAATTTATCTATATTTAAACTGAGTTTTTTTAACTGAATTGAGTTGTATAACGTCTGTTTTTGCATTTTTTTAACCACTTGACTATGAAACGAAAAGTCGTCTTAGTTGTCTTAGCGGCAATCATTGCAGGTTGCAGCACCTACGATAACGGAGAACTGGTAGGTGTTCCGGGAAGGAAGGCGTACGCTGAGCCAGATCCGTATGGTATGGTCCCCATTCCTGCCGGATCGTTCCTTATGGGACCAAGCGACCAGGATGTCACCTGGACCCAGAATTCCATGAACAGGACAGTCGCAGTGGATGCATTCTGGATGGATGAAACAGAGATCACCAATAATGAATATCGGCAGTACGTCAACTGGATCCGTGATTCCATTATCCGCAAAGAGCTCGCCATCCAGGGTGTGGAAGATTTCATTGCCAAGGACAGGGAAGGACAGCCCCTCGAAGACAGGGACGGTGAACCGATCATCGACTGGAATGCGTCTCTTGACATGTCCAGGGACAAGGAAGGAAACATAGCCCAGATCATTGAGGATTTGGGTATCTACTACAGTGGAGCTGACGCATTGTTGTCCTCCTCCAGGGAACTCAACGTGACCAAACTGATCTATAACTTTTACTGGGTGGATCTGGAGCAGGCCTCCCGTGCCACCAACCGTTTCCGTCTGGATTACTCGGGTGGATCCACCGATCCGGTGGTTCAGTATGATGGCGTGGTAACCAGGCCGGACGGCACCCAGGAGGAAGTCACCAGCAGGGGCTCTTTTGTGAACAGGGACTGGGTGCTCGTATACCCGGACACCCTGGTTTGGATTGCCGATTTTACTTATTCGTACAATGAGCCCATGGCCAATATGTATTTCCATTCACCCTCCTACGACAACTATCCCGTGGTGGGAGTGAACTGGAAACAGGCCAAAGCATTCTGTATCTGGAGGACCAATTACCTGAACAGAGCCCTGACAGCCAGCAGGCAACCCACCGTGCAGGATTACAGGCTTCCCATCGAGGCAGAGTGGGAATATGCAGCCAGGGGAAACCTGGACAACAGCATGTATCCATGGGGCGGCGTATACCTGAGAAATAAACTGGGTTGTTTTATTGCCAATTTCAAACCCCTCAGGGGAAATTATACGGACGACGGTGCCATGTATCCGGCCAGAGTGGGCTTTTACGGCTATGCCAATGAATTCGGACTTTACGATATGGCCGGGAACGTAGCCGAATGGACCCTCACCGCCTATGATCCTTCAGCGTATGTGTTTTCGCACGATATGAATCCCTATTATAACTACAATGCCAAACCTGACGACCCTCCCGTTATGAAACGCAAGGTGATCAGGGGCGGTTCCTGGAAGGATATTGCACGTTACCTCCAGGTGAGTACACGTGATTACGAGTATCAGGACACAGCAAAATCCTATATCGGATTCAGGTGTGTACGTTCCTATTTGGGTCAAAACTAATTCAAAAATCTGCTATATGGGAATTACAGAAATTGTTCAAAGTTCGGGCTGGAAGAGTTTTACGGCTAAGTTATACGGCTTTGGAGCATCCGTTGTGCTTGTAGGAGCATTGTTTAAGATCCAGCACTGGCCTGGCGCCGGTATCGCGCTGACTGCCGGACTGCTCACAGAGGCAGTGATCTTCTTTTTCTCAGCCTTTGAACCGCTTCACGAGGAGCTCGACTGGACACTCGTTTACCCGGAACTTGCAGGCATGTCCGATCCCGATGAAATAGACGAATACAAGGAACAGGCCATTGCGGACCGGAATGTGGGTCTGCAGAAATTCGATGAACTGTTCCAGCAATCCCAGATCAATGCAGAAGATGTCCGCAGCCTTGGAAAACATCTGAATACCATTGCTTCCACCACCGAGTCCATCGGGGATATTACCACGGCCTCCCTCGCTACCAAGGAGTACTTCGATAAGATGGGGACCGCCGCACAGAACATGGATAATGTGGCCACGGCGTACGGGAGCAACACAGGTGCACTGAATGAATCGGTGAACACCCTGGCGGCAGCTTACAAGAAGTCCGCATCGCTGATTGATCAGAAGGGACTGGAGATCGCCGACAGATTTGCCGCTTCCAGCGCCAACCTGACAGCCACCTATGAGGCCATGTCAGGAGAAGTGAAACAGGAGCATGCGAGCATCTCCCAGAGCCAGAAGAAGTTCAACGAACAACTGGAAGCCCTCAACCGGAACCTGTCTGAGCTCAATGCTTCCTATACGGATCAGGTAAAAGGAAGCAAGGAACATCTGCAGGGTACCTCCGGAGTGTACAAAGGGCTGAGCGAAATGATCAACAGCCTGAAAGTCTCTGTGGAAGAAACCCAGAAATACAAGGAGGAGATTGCGAAACTCAGCGAAAGCCTGTCCGAGTTGAACAACATATATGGCAATATGCTCTCGGCAATGAGCATCCGTAAAAAATAATAAATCTTTAATCCTGATCTATGGCACACGGTAAAGAAACACCGAGACAAAAAATGATCGGTATGATGTATTTGGTGCTGACAGCCATGTTGGCACTGAATGTGTCAAAAGAGGTGCTGGATGCTTTTACACTGGTGGACGGGGGACTTGTGACCACCACCCAGAATTTTGCCGCCAAGAATGCCGGCCTTTATGACAGATTTGCCATTGCCCATGAACAGAACCCGGAGAAGGTAGAGGAATGGCTGAATAAGGCAGAAGAGATGAGGAGAAGGTCCCATGAACTGTACGATTTCATCAATGAGTGCAAGAAAGAGATCGTCATGGTCAAGGAAAAGGATGCCATACAGGATAACCAGGTGATGCTGGCCGAGGTAGAGGTAAAGCAAAATACGGATATCCCGGCCCAGATCATGGTTGTAGAGAAAAAAGGAGTGGAACTGAAAGCCAAGATCGATGAACACAGGGAATATATGCTCTCTCTGATCGATGATAAGGAAAAAAACGCAACCACCACCGAAGCCGTCGAAGAGACACTCAGTACGGACATACCCGACGTGGATCTTGAGCACCGCAGTAAAAGAGGGGCCACTCCCACCTGGGAATCCACCTACTTTGAACATCTTCCCCTGGCTGCAGTCATTACCCTCCTTTCAAAAATGCAGGGGGATGTGAGGAATGTGGAGGCGGAAATGCTCAACTACCTGCTGAGTCAGATTGGGGAAGGCGATATTCCTGTTAATACGCTGGAAGCGGTGGTGATCCCCGAATCCAATTACGTGTTCAAAGGACAGCCATACCGGGCAAAGGTATTTCTGGCCGCATACGACTCCACCAAGATGCCCGAAGTGATCCTGAGTGACGGAACGGTCCTTGACGTAGAGGCCGGCAAAGGAGTATATTCCACCGTCTCCAATACCATCGGGATTCGCCGGTGGGGCGGGACCATCCAGCTTGAAAATGAAGGAAATGTCATCAGCCGGTCGTTTTCAGCCGAATATGAAGTGGCCGAAGCCAATGCGACCATCTCGGCCACGGCCATGAATGTGTTCTATCGCGGTGTGGACAACCCGGTGGCCATTTCCGCCGGCGGTGTGGCCGAACGGGATGTGGTGGGCAGGATCTCTTCCCCCCATACCATCAGCAGGGTGGGTGCCGGCACCTACATCGTACGCCCGGGGGCCCAGGGAAATGAGGCCGTCGTCAGTGTATATGCAAACCTGGACGGAACCCAGAGGCTGATGAACAGAATGACATTCAGGGTCAAGGATCTTCCGGTGCCCGACGCCGTGGTGGAAGGAGTCAGGGGGAGCAAGGGGAATCTCACGGTGGGCCAGCTGGCCGGCCTGCAGGAAGTCAGGGCCGAAGCAAAGGATTTTTTATTCGAGGTGGACTTTGACGTCACTTCATTTACCGTCGCTTTTCAGGACAGAAGCGGGAAATGGAGCTATGAAACTTCGGAAAACAGTAGATTTACGGGTGCCCAGAAGAATATTTTCCGTTCGCTTACCGCGGGCCAGCGGATCATGATTGAGGATATCAAGGCAATCGGACCCGACGGCAAGGTTAGCACCCTGAATAATATTACCATAAACGTTAGATAATATGAAGGTTAGAAGGTATTTTATCGGAACAATGGTATGTGCGGTTGTTGGTTTACCACTTTTCGCACAGAATGTGAATACTTCCATGACACCGGGAAGTTCGACACCCATCCCGTCCCAGTCACCGACCACCAACGTATATAAGAAGGAGAACATTATTCCCGAAAAGAAACCGGTTCCCTATGCGTATATCCGGGAAGCGGACGTGATGGTGGCAAAGGATGTATGGCGGACCATTGATCTCAGGCAAAGAATGAACATTCCCCTTCGTTACCCCCTGGAGGGCAATATGGCTGACGGTGAAAGGTACAGCCTGTTCGGATTGCTGATGGAGGGTATACAGACCGAGGAGATCACGCCGTATGAATATGTCCCCAATGTGGGATGGAAGGATCCTTTTTCCAAGGTGACCAATCTGAAGCGGATCTTCGAGCTGGCTGGAGGTGACAGCATTCCGGATGATGAAGGGAATCTGCTCGAGGTCAGATACGACGGATCCAACATCATGCAGTTTGAGATCCAGGAACAATGGTTCTTTGATAAGCAGCATTCGGTGATGAAGGTCCGGATCGTTGCCCTGGCACCCGTGTATTACGAACGGTATGATGAATTCAACCAGGAGCTGCCGGTTCCCCGTCCCCAGATCCCGTTCATTGTGTATTTCCCTCAGTGCAGGAGGCTTTTCGCCACCCACGCCGTATATAATCCCAATAATGATGCACAGGAGATCTCCTTTGACGACCTGTTTTTCCAGCGCCGTTTTGACAGTACCATCATTGCCGAATCCAATGTGTACGGGAACAGGCCTCTGACCTCATTTAAGCTGGGACAGGATGTCCTGCTTGAAGCGGAAAAGATCAAGAAGGACCTGTTCATCCTGGAACACGATCTCTGGGAATACTAGCAGCGATCACCGCATCAGCTTCAGGGTATTGTTCCCGGAGGGATCTCCGGTGAGCTGCCTGAATGATTTTCGCAGAAAAGAATTTCAGCAGCGGGCGGAGATGCCTCCGGCTATTCCACCCCGATGATTGTGCCTTCCGCAGTATACGGTATCGCTGCTGAACCTGATGCTTCGCACCAGCTTAGGCAGCGATGACCGCATCTGCTTCAGGCAGGGCCTGATCCCGGCGATATCGCCGGCTTTTGCGTCCTGTTTGAACATTTCCGTGGTGAAATTGTACTTATGATGCCCCCTGTCATATTTATACAATCGATTCATCACATCAACCGATGAAGTCCATAAAAATCATACGCTCCATTGTGCTCATCCTGCTCACGGCAACGATGGCCCACGGACAGACAGAGAACCTGAATTATGATCCGGACCTGGCGGAAAAGCTGGGTGCTGACGAATACGGGATGAAGAATTACATTTTCGTCCTCCTGAAAACGGGGGACAATCGGACCACTGACAGGGCTTTCATCGACAGTTGTTTCACGGGCCACCTGGATAATATCGGGAGACTGGCTGAGATGAACAAGGTGGTTGTTGCCGGACCATTCGGTCAGAATGAAGATCACCTCAGGGGGATTTTTATTCTCGATGCTGCCTCCCTGGATGAAGCTCGTGAACTCCTGGATACAGATCCCGCTATCAGCGCCGGACTGCTAAAACCACTGCTCTACCCGTGGTATGGTTCGGCTGCGCTTCCTGAATATCTGAAGTCAGCCGACCGGATCTGGAAAAAAGATATCTGAGGACATGGCAAGAGATGACTACATCAGCTCATCTCCGATCTCTGTCCGGATATCATTGACGAACTGCTTGATCTTCTGCTCATCCTCCCTCCTGCACACCAGGATGATGTCCTCGTTCTGAACCACGATATAGTCAGTGAGCCCCTGCAGCACCACCAGTTTGGCTCCCTGGATATTCACAATGTTGCCATGGGACTCGTACAGGAACACATGTTTACCGGTGACCGAATTATTCCTTTCATCCTTTGACAACTGCTCATACAGGGAACCCCATGTACCCAGGTCCGACCATCCGAAGTCCGATACCAGTACATACACATTTTCCGCCTTTTCCATGATGCCGTAATCGATACTGATGTTCGTACAGTTGCTGTAGGCATCTTGTATAAATTCGGCTTCATCCGGGGTGCCATAGATATCTTCTCCTTCCCTGAACAATGCATGGATCTCCGGAAGATAATCCTCAAATGCATGCATGATGGTCTTCAGGGACCAGAAAAAGATTCCCGCGTTCCAGTAGAAATCACCGCTTTCAATAAAGATCCTGGCCATTTCCAGATCGGGCTTCTCCGTAAAAGTCTTGACCTTCATCAACCCGTTATTTCCGGCGTATCCTGCCACATGCTCCTGCATGGACTGGATATAGCCGTAACCCGTTTCAGGCCTGCTGGGAACAATCCCCATGGTCAACAATGCATTTTTTTCGCTGATGAAATCAAGTCCCTGAACGATGCATCGTAAAAATTCCGCTTCCTTGACAATCAGATGATCGGACGGCGCCACCACCACGTTCGCATCGGGATTTTTCTGCAGGATCCGGAAGTTTGCATAATCGATGCACGGGGCTGTATTCCTCCGGGAGGGCTCCAGCAGGATATTTTCCACCGGGATATCCGGTAACTGCTCCTCAATCAGAGCTTTATATTCCAGATTGCTTACAATGTATATCTGGTCCGTCGGAATGACCTGTTTAAACCGGTCAAAAGTCTGCTGCAGCAAAGTCCTTCCCATGCCAAGGATGTCAAGGAATTGTTTCGGACGCTGGGTTTTGCTCAGGGGCCAGAAGCGGCTTCCTATTCCTCCGGCCATTATGACGCAAAAGTTGTTTTTATCCATACTTTTTTTTCTGCGGATTCTTTAATCGGTACATAAATATAGCCGCTTTTGATGAATATCCCCCAAAGCCGCGGTGTTTTATTGATTAATTGATATATTCTTAATTTTGTACCAGATCCATGCGCCTCTTTACACAAATAGGAGCTTACCTTCTCCTGATGAGAAGGACTTTCACCAGGCCTGAGAAACATACAGTCCTTTATACCCAGGTCATGCGCGAGATCGAAAAGGTGGGCATCAACTCCATTGTGATCGTACTGGTGATCTCCATTTTTGTGGGTGCCGTGATTACCATCCAGACCAACTACAACATTGAGAACCCGTTGCTGCCCAGATACCTGATCGGGGTCACGGTCAGGGATTCACTCCTGCTGGAATTTTCATCCACCATGGTGGCTTTGCTGCTTGCAGGAAAGGTGGGTTCAAGTATTGCCTCTGAACTGGGTATGATGAGGGTTACCGAACAGATCGATGCCCTGGAGGTAATGGGAGTGAACCCGGCTTCCCTGCTGATACTTCCCAAAATTATCGCGGCCATGTTTTTCTTTCCCATTCTTTGCCTGTTGAGCATTGGCATGGGATTACTGGGTGGTTATCTCACCTGCCTGCTGGCCGATGTGATACCTCCCTCTGATTACATTTACGGAATCCAGTATGCTTTTTATCCGCACTACATCACCTATGCGATGACCAAAACGGTGGTCTATGCCCTCATTATCACCTCTGTTTCTTCCTTCCTTGGCTATTATGTGGAAGGAGGGGCCGTGGAGGTGGGGAAATCAAGCACCAGGGCCGTGGTACACAGCTGCGTGCTCATCATACTGGCCAACCTGGTCCTGACAGAAACCCTTCTGCAATGATCGAAGTCAAACACATTTTTAAAAAGTACGAAGATACCTATGTGCTCAACGATGTGTCGGCGCAATTCGAGCAGGGAAAATGCAACCTGATCATCGGCCGGAGCGGTTCGGGGAAAACCGTTCTGCTCAAATCGATCGTGGGCCTGATTGACCTGGATGAAGGGGAGATCTGGTACGGTAACCACCTGTTCAGTCACATGGAATCCAGGGCGCGTCAGGAGATCCGGCAAGAAATGGGAATGTTGTTCCAGGGCGGTGCGCTCTTTGATTCGCTTTCAGTGGAGGAGAATGTCATGTTTCCCCTGAATATGCTGACCGGTCAGAGTTTCAGGGAAAAGCTTGAGCGGGTGAACTTCTGCCTTGACAGGGTCAGGGTCAGTCATTCCAACAGGCTCTATCCCTCCGAACTGAGTGGAGGGATGCGAAAAAGAGTGGCCATTGCCCGGGCCATTGTGCTCAATCCGAAATATCTCTTCTGCGACGAACCCAATTCAGGCCTTGACCCGGAGACCGGGATGGTTATCGATCGCCTGATCAAGGAGCTCACGGATGAATTCCAGATGACCACCATTGTGAATACCCACGACATGAACTCTGTGCTGGAGATCGGTGACAAAGTGGTCTATATCCACGATGGATGCAAATGCTGGGAAGGCACCCGCGAAGAGGTGCTGCATACCGATAACAAGGACCTGAACAATTTTGTATTCGCCACCAGGCTGGCCAAACAGATCAAAGGCTGATCCCTGTCTCTTTCACATCAGTAGATCAAAGGCTTGTCGCCGTACTCCCGGAGCTTGAACTGCCTGTACCCGAAAACCAGGTTCATCCCGAACCAGAGATTGAACGACCGGGCTTCCTGCGGCCAGAATACCCCGTTGAGGATGTTGTCCGATATGAGGTAAAGATTCAGGGGTCCCACATTGAATGAGAAACCCGCTCCCATGTTTTTCAGGTAGGAATTCATGACCGAGTAACTGAGTGTCAAATTGATGAACCTGCCTGTGGTAAGGTTGGCACTGGCGGTGAATTGCTGGGCGACCCTTCCGTCCAGGAAATCGGTCCGGGAGAGGATCCCGAAATTGATATTCGGTGTGAGATAATAGGAAGCCCCCAGGTAAAGCTTTGTGTTCAGTCTTTTTGAATAGGTTCTTCCCTGCGTGAATTCCAGGAACGTGGACAGGCTGTCCAGCAGCACGCTGTCAAGGTAATCACCAAAATCCGAGTCTTCAGAAAGTTCGAAAGGGTTGATCTCGATCCCCTCGAAATCATAATCCGCCACATAGGTGACATCATGCACACCATCCTTCCAGGAAATAAAACCGATATCCACCGCACTGGCGCTCAACTGCAGCTGTTCAACGGGCCTGTAATTGATCCCCACATCCAGCCCCGCTCCCAGATTGCCTGTGTTAAACAGATACCCGGGAAGAGCAAAAGGACCCAGGTCTTCGATATCCTCATCGAGCAGCACATCCTCGATCGATCCATCCGTGTCATACTGCACCTGGGCAAAAGGCAGGGAAGCATTCAGCATCATATCCGACCGGATATTCCAGAGATCCTGAGATGTGCTCAACGAAAGCTCGGACCTCCGGGTTGACAGGTCCGCCATTCCGAACAGCAATTTCCCACGCACCCCCACCTGCAGGTTATCCAGGATCTCTGCCGACCATCCCAGCGATGCTTCATTGAAAGCCGAAAGGTTAATCCCAATCCCGTCAAACTGGTACGTTTCTCCCTCGCCGGCCCCGTACAACAGCAGTCTTGCCAGATCGCGCGGGTAATAGACCGATCCGTCAACCCGTGTGGTCACATCCAGCGAAAAAAAGCCGATGGAGGTCCTGAAACCGATGGAAGCCAGGGAGGTACCCAGGTCCGAGATCACGTAATTAACAGACTGCAACTGATCCAGGAATGCCTGTTTGCTGCCAAGCGGATGAAGGAAAGTGATCAGGGAATCCTGGGTGGGATGCGGGTAAATGAGATCCTGGTAGGCCAGCGAGCTGGATGTCGCCTCCAACCGCAGGGGTGCCAGCATCGGGAATCCCAGGTAAAAGCCACATTCCGGCTGATGGGCCGGATTGATCCGGTTGGATTGCGGCACGCCATGCATGAAATAGAGCGAATTGGTGATCTGGCCCGCCAGTGGCGGGAACGTGGCCAATGTGATTCCCAGGGCGATTGTCAATTTGCGGATGGTGCTCATAATTCTCGGGTATTGATTCTGTATTTGGCATAAATGGAAATTTTATAGCTCAGGGTGTTCTGGACGTACAACTTCACCACCGCTGATTCTTCTCCTGCAGTGTACATGTTCGCGGCCACACTGAGGTATGCCAGATCCCCCGTTCTGGCGATCTTGTTGAAGGGTATAGAGATCACATTGAACTCCTGGGAAGCTTCGATAAGCCGTCCCTCCGAATCCACCTGAGCAGCATCGAGAAGAACTGCCCTTTCATCAAAGATGGAGTCGAAAAGCACGTAATCCTGATCCAGCAGGTACAACTGGAGATCAATGTGTACCGGAATTTCATTGATGGTTTCCAGTGAGAAATCCAACTGTTGGATCATGGCCGTATCAATTCCCATCTCGCTGAAAGTTAGCTCGATGGTGTCCTGCAGTGTAAATGTGGTGTCATTGTAGGACAAATAGAATTGCCCCAGGTTATCGTGGTGTGAATGACCCACCGTATCGATAACACTGGCTACATCATCCAGTGAAAAGGTCCCGTAGATCAGGGGTGCAACCAGCTCCTGTTCCAGTTCGATCTCATCCGACAACCTGTCCAGCTCAAAGTAATCTGTGTTGCATGTGGTCAGAACCGCAGCAAGCACCAGGAAGGCCCCGGCCTTGATAATTATCCTGCTTATTCGTTTCATGGTCTACTCGATTGAATAGTTATATAAAAAATTGTTCGTGCTGCCCACGATCAGGTTGAACCTGCTGTCGGAGCCTGCAAAATATCCGATACTGAAACGGGTGGATCCCTCCAGGGGGAATCCTTCATACAGGGATCCGTCCGAATTGATCAGGTAGATCCTGTTCCTCGGCTCATCGGTGATCCCGATCTTGATGTCCGATGCAGAGAACTTATACAGATCCGGAGGATTGCTGATCCGCTCCCTTACTTTGAAACTGAAGATCCGCTTCCCGTTCTGCTGGGTCACAATTAATTCATTTCCATCTGCGAAGACAAATTCAGGAATGCCGTCCCTGTCCATATCCTGCATACGGAAATAGTGTGCAGGTGTTACGTTTTGTTTCAGCAGGGTATTGACGGTTCCATCCCCGTAGATCGCAACCACATTTCCGGCGGTATCGGTGCTGACCCACCTGGGTTTTTCCTCCCTGATATTCATGTCCAGCGTGAACATGTTATGCTGTGAAACGGTAACCCGGTTTTCCAGCCCGATCCTTTCCCTGCCCCTCCTGTTCAGAAAATAAGGGCGTATGGGGTCCGCGGCTACGATGTAATCATCGTTCTCAATCCTGAAGTGCTGGATCTCTTTGGTGACTGTTGATTCTGTTTTTCTGAATGACCATCCCGGCACAACATTCCCATCTTTGTCATATACATAAATGCGCCTGTCCTCTCCTGCCACAAAAATCCTGTATTCCTTATTCTGATCATAGTCAAACAGGGCCATGGGATTGGTAGCAGCTGCCCGCAATGTCACCGGATACCGTTCCACATAATTACCGTTTCTGTCAATCAGATGAAGTTTTTCACGGGTATTAAACAGGTACTGCAGTTTCTCGTTTCTATAGAAATCAATCTGATAGATCTCACTCATAATCGGGCCTTCGATCTTCTGTTTCCACAATACCCTGCCCGTGCTGTTGATCAGATAAATCTTATCCGCAGCGTCCTGCACAAAGATCTCTTTTTCGGAAGTATTGTGATTCAATACCAGTGCCGGTTTCATTACTGTGACTGTGTCAAGCAGACTCTCCCAGACTGTCATCGCCTTTTCCTTGATCTGGGAGGCATACTTGCCGCTGATGTTCTGGTAAAAGAGCCGGTCCTCGCTGCTGTACTGGATGATCAATCCGGGAATTCTCCTTAAAAAGAGTTCAAGTGACGGCAACTTAGCTGCCAAAGAGTTTTTCAGTTGATCTTTTCTGGATTGCAGGTATGGATATGGTTTTATGAACAGCGTTACATTGCCCTGACCTGACATATAATCCGACATTTCCTTGAATACCGGGTCGCTTACGAATGTTTTCTGCAGAATGTTCTGATAGATCACCCTGGATAATGCCTCCACCGACGGCCCGAATAAAAGATGATTGTCCAAAAGGGTGAAGTAACGGTTGAAAAGCCTGCCCGGAGGCAATCCCTGGTAAAAAGGATCCGGAAGACGATAGATCTTAAAGCTGGTCTGATCATCCAGATGGTAAAGATGCAACAGCGACTGCATATCAAATGCGTGCACCTCCAGGTATCGCGTGATCCACCGCATAATTACATCATTTGTTTCACTCTGGCTTCTGGTCTCGATGATAAGGATCTCCTGCTCCGGGCCGGCCGGCATCCCTTCCATGGAGAACCAGGCTATTTCATCTTCCAGCACAGAAATCAGGTCTTCCAGCGGATCGATCCCATAAAGATCGCTGATCCTGCGACGTTCCGCGTCAATCTTTTCCCATGTACCCTGCTGAGTGAAAAAATCCTGCATCCCTTTCGCAAACCGGGAGCGGTCACCGATACCCAGGTGCCGGAAGTAGGAAATGCCGGAGGGCATAATCTCGTGGAGTTCGATCTTCACGGCCGGCTGATCCCTGAATGCATGCAAAAGGGAAACAGATGCATCGTCCGTGCCTGTCATCCCGTTCAGCAGGAATGCATCATCCTTGATGTCCAGGTCCACCTCCCCCCAGGAACCCATGGATGCGAGCGCGTTCAGGTGTTCCCACTCCTGGTGGTTGACGAACGGATAGAACAGCAGGTGCAGTCTGGGGTAATTGATATATAGATTTGCATGCACGTACCTGCCTGCGGTTTTCCTGATCAACTGCAGGTCCGGATCGCCGGAAAGATTCGTGTCGGCATGGATGGTCCTGACCGCCTCTTCTACCAGGATGGAAGAAGGACTTGCCAGGCAGATTCCGCTGACACATGCAAAGGTGAATTTTCCGGGTACCAGTCCGGGTTCGCCTGATACATCAAACAGGGTTTCCGCTTCATAGTTGCGGTTGTTAACCATGGTTTCTCCATCCAGCATGGACAGCACAAGCTGCTCAAAATCACGATCACTGTGCGATGCTGCATAGGAAATGTAGATCAGGGGCATCAACTGATCCTTCCCGAGCAGGTGCAGGGAAAGACTCAATCCTCCCTTCATGAGAAGATCATTGATCGGTTCACTGGAAGCAAGCTGGAATATGAACTGATTTACCAGAGAGTCGAGCCTGTTCATTCTGGTGGTATTCACAAAATCGATCCATATCCTGTTTTTAGGGAAAAAAGACTGGGTCAGGTATTCAAAGTCGATGTTCTCAGCCAGCAGGACCACATCCTCAGGTACGGCTTCCAGGACGCCAACGGGTGTCATCTTATGTACACGCTGTAACAGGATAACCACCAGCAGACCCACACAGATAACCGCTATCAGACCACCGATCAGAAATCTTTTCCACATAGTTTACCTGTTTGGTTCAAAAATATGAATTTCACAGGCTCTTTCCCGGGAAAATTACCAACACCACGATTGTACCGTTGCATGCATGCATGACTTTTGGTATCTTTCCTTCTGATGCAGGCGATCAATCCGGTCATAGAAGAGGGGTGGAAACAGATCTTGTGGGACGAGTTCCAATCCCCGTATTTCAGCAAGCTGAAAGAGTTCCTGGTGAATGAACGGGAACATCATCCCGTTTACCCGCCCGGAAGACTGATTTTTAATGCGTTTCAACACACACCCTTTGAAAAGGTCAAAGTGGTGCTGCTTGGACAGGATCCCTACCATGGCAAAGGGCAGGCCCATGGGCTTTGCTTTTCCGTACCCATCGGTATCCCCAAACCCCCTTCCCTGGTAAATATTTTCAAGGAGCTTGAAAATGATCTCGGCATCCCACCTCCATCGCACGGTAATCTGGAAAAATGGGCCGACCGGGGAGTTTTTCTGCTCAACGCCACCCTGACGGTCCGGGCCAATCAGCCGGGTTCCCATCAGAACAAGGGCTGGGAAATATTTACCAGCCGTGTTATCGAAAGAATCTCCGAATACAAAAAAGGGGTCGTATTTCTCCTGTGGGGACGTTTTGCCCAGGCCAAGGAGTCGCTTGTGAACAGTAGTAACCACATGATCCTCAAAGCCGCCCATCCATCACCCCTTTCCGCTCAGCACGGTTTTTTCGGATGCCGTCATTTTTCAAGGACCAACGCCTACCTGGAACAGCAGGGAATTCCTGCGATAGACTGGACACTTTGAATTCGCACCCCCCGCGGACGCTCCGGTTCCCGGTTTCCCGGACACCATGTCCATTTTTGGCATGCATTTTGCACAACGTAAAGTGACAGTTCATCCAATCATATTCCCTGACAGGTTCAGGGCCAGGTCCGTCTCCAACAAGGCGGACTTTTATTTTTTACCCTGCCAGGCAGGGCTGTGCGCCCGGCGGTATCTCCGGTGAGCTGCCTAAATGATTTTCGAAGAAAAGAATTTCAGCAGCGGGCGGAGATGCCGCAGGCTGCCGAACCCCGGCGGTTGTGCCTTCCGCAGTATACGGTATCGCTGCTGAACCTGCTGCTGCGCACCAGCT
>Ga0116196_1000074_pt1 | contig 24009 bp, 10 predicted proteins | sample ZodSprso05mmetaG_FD_97002 | JGI IMG/M metagenome (GOLD analysis project Ga0116196, IMG submission 97002) | Hot spring sediment microbial communities from Zodletone spring, Oklahoma to study Microbial Dark Matter (Phase II) - Zodletone Spring... ... | reverse complement strand
GTGCATTTCCCTGCCGGTGGCCATGGCCCACTCTTTCAGGCTTCTGAATCCCTGGAACGAAGGATCGCCTGCCAGGTTCCAGTAGAGGTTCCCCTGGAAAACCTCCTCCTGCAATGATTCCTTTCCCGAAATAAATGATCCGTGGTAGACAAACACGTTATTCCAGAATTGGAATCCCGGATAGTTGTCATAGAGCCAGATATTGCTTCCGCCAGGTTGGCTGTTGTAGAATGTGTTGTTGTATATCTGACAGTTGCGCATGATCCCGCTGTCATCATTTTTCCAGATCCCCAGCGATCCCGCATTCAGGATGCCGTCATCCTGGCTGATGTTATAGCGCACCGTATTGTTTTCCCAGGGCTTTACCGCCCCGAATTCGTACAGGCCGAAACCAGCCCCTTCATTGTTGTGGGAGATGCAATACTGGATAACGGAATTGGAAACACCCCCGTCAAAATCGAAACCGCCCCCGTCGCCCGCTTCCGGGTTGGTCCGGTTGTGGTGGGCAATGCAGTACTGGATGGTGAAGTCGGTGCAGTCCCAGATCCAGATCCCCACCGGTCCGTTCCCTGTCCACGGCATATCCCATCCGTTATTGAACGCCTCGCAGTATTCGATGATCCCTTCCTCTACCGAGGAGGCCAGGATCCCGTTCCCGCTGTGGCCGTCCAGGACCGTCGGATCGCCGGGATTGTTCTCCGCGACGCAGTATCCGATATACAGGTTGTGGTTGTCGTAATTATCCTGGTCCCACTTGGTCGTCCCGGTCACATGGATCCCGGCAAATCCGTTTTCATGGGCATATACCCTGGTGATGGTTGCATCATTGCACTGCCGCACGTGGACACCGGATTTCTGAAAGCCATGCGTATCCAGGTCATTGAGGATCACCCCGTCACAGTGCCTGACCAGTAAGCCATCCGTGACGTTCCCCGTTTTCCGGCCGGATCCTTCGAACGCCAGGTTCTCAACGGTCAGGTAATGACAGCTGTCTGCAACCAGGGCCTGCCGGTCTCGGCCGCGGATGAGCGCTTTGCCTTCGCCGTAGGAGGAGATACGCACCCGGTCCCCCATCGTTCCCCGGTCACCGGCAGTCAGGATCACGGTTCCGTCGAACACATCTCCGCCCATGAACAGTACCTGGTCGCCGGGGGAAAGGTCCTGCTGGTTGACCCTTTCGATGGTCTGCCACGCCTTTCCCGGTGATTTCCCGGACTGCTGGTCATCCCCGTTGTTGCTGACATAAAAACTTGCACCCCCGTTGCGGTCCGCACATGCGCTGACCAGGAAAGAGAGGGTGATCAGCACAAAAGTCTGTAATACATTCTTATTCATCAGTGTATTCTTTCTTTCGGTTGGTTCATACAATTGAATCAGGGGACTGGTCCTCCACGCTGCAGGTTGCAATGAAACCCTGGCTCGATACAGTAAATATCGAGCAGGATTCATGCAAGTGTAAGAAATGAGGCTGTCTCACATGAAAGCCCATGTTCGCCTTCCCGGGAATGATTGAGACATCCTCATTTCCTTACACAGGGATCACTGAAGATTAATTCTTCAAAAACTTGGCCTTGTGGACCATACCTTCTTCATCGGTCACGTTCAGGAAATACATCCCCTCCCGCAGTGATGAAACATCCAGGACCCTGTCCGGGTGATCCAGGTCCATCATCCGCTGTCCGATGGAGTTGTACACCTCAACCCTGTTGAGCGGTATCTGCAGGCTCAGGTACAGCACATCAGAGGCCGGGTTCGGATAGGTATGCAGGTCATATTTGACCAGCTCCGTCCGGATCCCTCCCGGTTCGGCAATCCCATAGAAGAAATCGTCGAAATAGGTCCAGCCCGCATGTGCATCATCGAAGGACGTCTTTTCCGGAGTGATATAATCGGGCGAATCGGTCGGATCATTATCCAGGAAAAGGGTCAGTGTCCCCCCGATATCCGTGGAAGGATTGGTCCAGTTCAGCTTCCACTCGGTCCAGTCAGCCGCAGCCGGCAGTTCCCACATGGCGCCCAGTGGATTGTAGGTCGTGCTGAGGGTATCGATCAGATAGGTGGTTTCAGTGACATAGTTATAATCGATCACCACGAACATGGTGTCCACCACCACGGGATCAGCCACGGTTCCTGTGGCCACCATGAAATCATCCACATATCCCACATCCGCTGCATCATAGGTTCCGATCAGATTGAAAGCCATGGTGGCCGGGGAGTCAGCAGCCGAATCGGCCAGCCAAGTACCCTGGGTATACTCAAACCGGAATTTCTTCCAGTAGTCTGAATCGAGTATCCAGATAACTGTACCACCATCTTTGGCCACACCAGGGGGTATGATGCCATCCGGATCGCTCGCCACATCGTACTTGGCGTCACCCAGGTTCAGACCGAACTGAAGTTTACCCTTGTACATGAACTCCCAGATATAGTTGGTGTTGTCATTCACATTGACATAACCTTCCGCGCCTCCCCAGTTGGGATCACCCGGCAGCCAGAGCGCCTCCGGCTTGGACCATGCCTCATCGGATTTCGTGGCGGCAGCCCAGTCGTCCCAGCCCCAGTTGTCGGAACCGGACCATACCCATGCATCTTTCGTAAGGCGCAGGTTATCCTCATCATCAAAATTCTGCGATGCAATCACCGTGTCCACTTCCATGGTCATCGTATCGATGTACATATCTAAGATGGTCTCGTAGTCCCCCAGGTGGGCCACCGTAAAGGTATCTATAAACGTTTCTAAGGTATCGATGATCATACCGGTGGTGTCGAGTTCATAGATCGGGTGGGACAGGTCTTCGTAAAGCATCGATCCTGCCGGCAGCGGGAATGTTTCCTGGGTCACGCCGTAGTCATCATAGAATTCCAGCGCGATCTTCGCATCATTCCCCTTGTACCAGAAGCTCATCTCCATGTCCTCACCCTCGGCTCCCAAGGCCGGCAGGTAATAGGTGACATGCTTGTCCTGCAGGGCGGTGTCTCCTTCACCCGATACGGTCATGTAATCCATCAGGCGCAGGCTCTGGAGACCGGCGTCCGTGTGGTTTTCAGAGATGGACAAAAAGTCGCTGGGAAGGAAGGCATCCCAGGAAGCCACATTCAGCAACCATTCCGTATTCAGCTCGGTGGATTCAAAATCCCCGTTGATAAAGCCAAACGGTTCCTCGCCTGAATACTGGCCGTCATACCACTCTCCGTAATAGAGATCGTCCACGTATGCCGGCTCATAAGTGGCAAACCACATGGAGGTGTTGCCCCAGCCGGGAATGGTGCCAGGGAAATCCCATACAAATTCAAAGTAAGTCCAGTCTTCCGTGTAGTTATCCGCACCACCGAAGGTGAATTGCATCGCGGGCTGGCCGTCACCGCCATAGAATGCGGTATCAGCGCCGGTATACTCTGCCAGGGAGGGGTGCAGGTCCTCAAAGGTCATTCCCACATCCCTGTAAATGAAATTCCAGTATGATTCGAAATAACCCTTGTACCAGAAGCTGGCCTTGAATTTCTTTTCTTCATGGCCCCTTACCGGATAGGATACCCACACATATGCCCCGGGAATGACATTAAAACTCCAGTTCCCGGAATGGGCATCCGCATCGGTCATATACGCATCAGGGTGGGACACCACTCCATTGGTGCCATAAATGGGATCCCAGCTTCCGTACCAGAAGATGGCATTCAGTTCATGCTCCATATTGGGGTTCTGGATATAGTTGGTGGGTATATCCTGAGCCCTCAACTGAGCCTGCCATCCTAAAGTGCACAGGATGGCCATCATTGTAAATAGTACATGTTTTGTTTTCATAAGCGCGTCAATTAAGTGTAGATTAACATGAATGATTATTGTGTTGTGTTATTTGAGTTTCAGCGGTAAATACCAGTTCTCCATATCCATCAGGCGGTTCTTCACCTGTTCCCGCTTCATTTCATCTGTGAACTTGGCAGCTACTTTTTCAGCCAGGTATGCCGGGTCCTCCCGGTGCCTTGCGATCCGCATTAAATCGAACCACCGGTGCCCTTCATAGGCCAGTTCCAGCGCACGTTCTTCCACGATGAGGTCTTCTACCGGATCTACAAACCGTGAATCTTCCACGCTCACTCCGGTCAGGTTTGCCCTCGTGCGGGTCCCGGTACCCCAGGCAGATTTGTAAAGGTTCCCGTCATTCAGGTGGGCAATGGCATCGTCTGTCAGCCTGAGCCGGGCATATGCCTCACAGGTCTTCAGGTGAAAATCGGCCGTCCGGTACACCATGATCCCTGCATCGTTGTCAAAGGGTTCCCGGAACAAAGAGTATTTAAATACGACCGGCTTCCCGTCAATGCTGTCATAGGTGACCCCGAGGCCCCGGTTCAGGTCGCCGGGCGTACCTCTTTCCTGCGGCTGGATCTCATACCGGATCACCTGCTGGGCCTGGTATGCATTCAGGATATAATCCGTCGGTCTCACCATATAATCCCCTCCCTCCCCTGAATAAAACAGGCGTTGCAGGCTGTGCTGCTGGTTGTACAGCTTGGAAAACGGGATCACGAACAGGGTCAGTGTTTCAAACGGTCCAGAACTGTAGTTGAACTGGAAAAGATCCTTCCAGTTCACATCCTGGAAGTCCCAGGCATTGATGTAAGGCAGTCTCTCTGTGCCTGCAAAACCTTCTTTGGCAAGGATATTGGGGATTCTGTCATACGTCCTTTTGGCAAATGCATAATTGTTCCTCCACAGGTATATGTCCGCCTGCAGGGCCCAGTTGGTGAACTTGTTGAACCGGATGGCAAAGAACGGGCTCTCGGCAAGCAGGTTCAGATCAAATGTATCCAGTTCGACGATCTGCCGGAGGATGGTATCCAGGATGAAATCCTCTGTTTGCATCGAATCCAGTTTCGATTCCAGTGCCAGGCTCTGCCCGTAATCGCTCAAAGGTTCCTCGAAGTAGGGTGCTTTCCCATAGATCTGGACCATTTTGAAATAAACCCATGCCCGGATAAGTTTCAGCTCGGCGATATAGGTATTGAATTCCAGTTCAGATAGGTTCTCGTCGTTTTCCCTTGCCCGTTGGATCTTATGCAGGATCTCGTTGCAGTTCACGATGATCTTGAAAAAGCCGGAAGGATCGGCATATTTGTTCAGGGCATCTGCTGTATGATCGTTGATCTGCCTGAGATCGTTATCGGCATTCTGCGTGACAGTCAGAAGGTCTCCCTGAAGTTCCCCCAGGATGATGAGCTGCTGGGAGACTTCCTGAAGCAATGCATACACCCCCATCACCGAGGAACGGGCAGAAAATTCATCCGCAAAAGCATGCTCCTCGGGCAGCAGTCTCCCGCTTGGAAGCTCCAGCATCTTTTCGCAGGAATCAAAAAAGAGCAGGGCGCCCAGTATGCTGCCTGCCAAAAGATATGAGATGCTCCTTTTCATAATTTTCGCCATGCCCCGTTATAATCCAATTTTAATTCCCGCCACCAGTGAACGGGCCTGCGGGATCTTCCCGTAATCGATTCCCAGTCCGAGCACGCCATCCCGGAAATTGAATTCCGGGTCATAGCCCAGGTAGCTGGTCGATGTGAAAAGGTTCGTACCTGTCAGGTAAATATTCAGGTTGTTGATGAACGCCAGTTTGCGTGTGAACGTGTAGGACAGTGTAATGTTCCTCAACCGGATGTATGACCCGTCCTCTATCCAGCGGCTTGAAAACCTGTTATTCCCCATGGGATCTCCGAAAGCAGCCCTGGGAATATCCGTTTCCTGTCCCTCGGTCACCCAGCGGTTGTAAACGGCAGTGGTTTGATTGTCAAATCCTTTCATGGATTCCATTTCCGACCTGATATAATTGAACACATCTGCCCCCTTGTGCCACTGAACCAGAAAACTCAACGATATCCCCCTGTAGGAGAACCGGTTGAAAAGACCAGTCGTAAAATCCGGATGGGGATTGCCGATGATCGTTCTGTCCTGTTCATCGATAATCCCGTTCCCATCCAGGTCGTCAAAGTGAATATCTCCCGCATTGAACCTTCTGCCAGCCTTGTCCACAAGTCCGGCCCCGTCAGCCTCCTGCTGCGAGCTGAACACACCGAGGGACCGGTAGCCGTAGAACAATCCCATGGGGTGACCGGTCATGGAAATTTTCTCTCCCCCCAGGAACGAGGTGATGATCTGATCTTTCTCAAGGGAAAGGACCTCATTCTCATAATGTGTGAAATTTGCATCCACCTCCCATTGCAGGGAGCTGTTCAGGATCCTGCCATAAAGATTGACCTCGATGCCCCGGTTCCGGCAGGATCCCCCGTTGGTCAGATAGCTTTCATACCCGTAGTATTCCGGCAGCTTCAGGTAGGTGATCATGTCACCGGTGGTAGCGCTGTACCAGTCGGCATTCAGGATCACCCGTTCATGGAACAGGGCCAGGTCCAGTCCCACATTAACCGTTTTCACCTCCTCCCATTTCAGTCCGGGGTTATATAAGCCGTTCAGGGTAAATCCGGTAATGGAGTAATAGGGGATGGTGGAATAATACAGGCGCGTATAATAGCTGGGGAAATTATCGCTTCCTGTCAGCCCGTATGATGCCCTCAGCTTCAGCTCATCCAGAACAGCCATGTCCGGTATGAATGATTCTGATGACACCCTCCATGCGATCCCCACGGAGGGCAGGACCGCAAAGGGATACCCCGCCAGGACAATTCCCTCTTCCACATCTTTCCCGAATTTCGAGGATGCATCCAGGGAAAGGTTTGCCTTGATGATGTAGCGGTCGTTCAAAATATATTTTGCCGATAAAAAGTAATTGATCCAGCTCCACCTGTCCTCGAAGCCGCTTACGGATTTTTCATCCGCCTTGCCCGAATTCAGGTCCCTGAACTCATCTGTGGCTGAATTCTGGGCGAAACCCGCATCCTGGCTGAGCCTGTTGATCATGTAGCGTGCACCGGCATCCACCGCCAGGTCATGGATGTAATCAAAACGGTTCAGATAACTGACCCTGGTTTCACCCAGGATGGAATAGTACTGGTCCACCTTGACCTGCATGGATCGCTCTGCTGATCCGTCCCCCTGGGGGGCCATTCCCCATGAAGGGATAAAGATCTTTTCGTTGGATTTGAGCCTGTCCAGTCCGAACTGCGCCCTGGCCGAGAGTTTATCCGATAGTTTAAGATTGACGTAGGATACGCCCAGAAATTTGGAGGTGCCGTCCGATGCCTCCACCTCATGCACGATCACTGCCGGATTGCTGAGGCCGAAATCAGCCACGTCATCGTACACCGGGAGACTGATCCCTTCCTGGTCTTTTTGATACACAGCAAGCAGCGGAGATTTGATCAGGCTGGCAAAAATGGGATTCGTGTGAGGTACGGCCCCTGTTTCCATCAGGTCGTACCTGCCACTGGTGTAGCCAAGGTTGAAACCAATATCCAGCCTTGAAGAGACCTGGACGACAGAATTGAACCTGAAGTTGAACCTGTTGTAGGCAGCGTTCCGGATAATCGCTTCGTTTGAGAGGTATCCGCCGGACAGCGAATACCTGGCACGGGCATCCCCGCCCCTGACCGTCAGGTGGGCGTCATAGAGCTTTCCGTTCTGAAAGACCTTATTCTGCCAGTTTGTATGATTGTTATAGCGCGAAGCGTATAGATAATCTTTGCTGAACTCCAGAAAGGGATATTCCGAAAAGATCTCAGCGCTTGTCATTCCGGCGTCATACATCTGTTCCATGAGGTATGAACTGTAGTGTGATGCATCCATCACGGGGATCTGGTCCGGCGCGAATGAGATACCTCCCGATACGGATACATCCAGGGTGGTTCTACCCCCGCGGGGAGGGATGGTGGTAATCAGCAGCACCCCATCGGAAGCTTTTATTCCATAGGGTCCGGTTTCAACCGCATCCTTCAGGAGGGTCACGCCGGATATATCCCTTTTATCCAAATCCACCAGCGGATTGTAATGAAATCCATGGATGATGGGATTTTCAAAACCCTCCGATTTCAGGATCATTCCGTCAATGACCACCAGGGGGATGGAAGATGAAAAGAGGGAGGAAAAACCCCGGCAGGAGAAATAAGCGCCTTCCCCGGGCATCCCCGAGCGGTTGATAACTGTGAGCCCGCTCATTCTTCCCTGCAGATCCTGGCCGAAGGAGGGTTGGGGCGACTGGCCGAATTCATCCAGGCGACCGGCCTCCACTGCTCCCGTCACATTCCTGACCGGCACTTCCCTGAAGATCATGCCGGTTGCGTCATCCATTGAAATATCTGCTTCTCCAAGCAACCAGATATCAATCACTTCCCTGCCGTGAACGAAGATCACTTTTTCCTTGTAACCCGGGTACGCGACCACAAGCTGTTCACCGGCATCCGGAAGTGTGATCTCATACTGACCGTCATCCCCGGTACTGGCCGGCTCAACAGAGGCATTCGCCGCTCTGATTCCTATGTCCTTAAGGGGCAACCCGGTTTCCGCAGCATATACCCTGCCGCTCACTTTGAAGCCGGCATCCTGACCAAAGATAGGGGCGGTGACCGTAAATGCCGGCAACCATAGCATTTGGAGGAGGATCATCCCTTTATTCACTATAGATCTCATCCGGTACCATTTTAATGTAATCCAGAAATATGGAGTTATACCCTATAAGGGGCAGTTCGTCCACCACCGTCATCCGGACTGTCTTTGTTCCGAATTCATTGAATGTATGGGTTCCCGAAACAACAGGAACAAAATTTCCCTTGGTCCAGTTATTCACCGGCCCCCCCACAGGGACGAACTCCCCTGAGATTTCATCCTTTACGAAGAGCTGGTAATGGGACGGACCCTGTTTGGGCCCCGTCCAGATAAACCAGTAGGTGGTCTTCAGGACCATATCCACCGTGAATTCAATGTAATCCCCCACAAAATTACAGCCGTAGTACACAAAAGAGCCGTTGGTAGCCCTTGTATCACTTCGCTGTTCGATGGGATACATGGTGTTTGATACAGTCCTGTTCGCTTTCACGTCACATTCGATCGTTATGGGAACTACGAAATAGCCTTTCGGGATGGTCATCCCATCCAGCAGGTGGACCATCCCATTGCTCACCTCCAGGTCGGTATCACTGAACTGAAGCATGGATTTTTCCACTGTTTTGCCGGTCACAGATGCAATGGTATCCGGTATTTCCGCAGCGGTCAATTTCTGGTTCAGGAAACTCCCGCTGAAGGTGATGAATAACAACTGGCCATAGGTTTGTTCATCCAGTTCGCCGATATCCCCGAAATATCCCGACAGATCCTCAAGGGCACCCATGACATCATCATTGGAAGGGAGGAGCCCGGTATAGGCCTTCGCTTCATCATCCAGACCGGCAACCTGATCGAGGAAATAGTTTTCCTCCCTCCACACGGTATCATAAACGGCGTTCCCGTTGTCGTCCACCCCGATCCGGACACTTTTCTCATAGTCAATGAACCTTTCATCCATGGAGGAGAGAAAATCCTGGAGAATGCTGTATGAGGGATCCAGGGACATGATGTATTCATAGAGGTTGGGCTTGGGCAGGAGCAGTCTGTCGATCTCATGGATCACTCCGTTCTGACAGAAGTGATCCACACTGTTCATTTGGATACGCGATTCGAAGATCGAAAATTCATCCTCACCCGTCTTTCGCAGGTTCAGGTATTTCCCAATGGTGGTCAGCAGGTTCAGGTCCGCAAATTCATGGGAAAAAAGTTTCGTGTACAGGATATGGAATCCGAATATCTTCGCCCACTCCTCCCCGGTGAATTCAGGCAATCCCTCAAAAGCTGAATTCACGGGGACGAAAACGGTAAAATACTGGTTTTTGGATAATAAGTCATCGAACCCGTATTCCATGAGACCGTCATAAAACCGGCTGTAATTCTCATTTTCCCCGATCAGGTCCAGTACATGATCATCGACGCGCCCGGGCACATCCCGGTAGTATCCTTCCCATGCATCGTTCAGGGAGCATGCAGGATGAATCCCGGGCAGCGTGAGTGCCAGGAGGATCACGATGATCCTGGATCTGCGATAGGCATCAGATATCGTCATTCTCATTCATTTTCTACCGGCCTGAGGACCAAATAATCAAAATTCCCGTATCCGTTTTCCAGGGAAACAAATTTGATCCTGTGCGGCTGGGTCTCCGTCAGGATCAGCCTTCCCAGGTACTGCTCCGTATTATAATTATATAACCATTCCACCCCGGGCCACCTCTTATTGTGGACAAAACTGAATGTGGAGCCGAGCCGGGCCCCGTCCCAGAATGCCTGGGCCCAACCCGTATTTGTCTGATAACTTGCCCAGTGGAAATGGATATCATACCTGCCGCGTATGATGGGCGGCAGATCGAACTCCACAATCCAACCCACCCTGTCGGTGGTGGTCTGCAGATTGGTCTCGCCGTCGGCCAGGATCGAATTCCTGAAATAGAGGCCCGTGTGCTTCGTCCGGACCCCCCGTATATCCTCCAGCTCCCGCTCGGTGTATTGCTGACCGAGACTGATCCCCTGGTAATCTGTCAGGTCAATGACCGTGTACACCGGATCAGGCTCATATGGCTCCATGATCCTGTCGATCACGTGGATGGCCCCGTTCTTCGCCGATTGGTTCGATTCCTCCTCGATCACCCTGATGAACTCCTCCCCTGTCTGTCCCTCGCCCGCATGCCGGTTCAGGTAGACCTCTTCGTCCAGTTTTACGTTGATCAGCAGGTTTTCCGCCAGGGTGGGATAATTGAATGAATCGATCTCGTTCAGGTAATGGAGCCCCGGAACCACATGGTACGCCATGTACCGGTGCAGGCCATCCTGCCTGTCCGCCGGGTCACCGGTGTCAGAATACCTGGATACCAGGTCACCGGCACCGGTTATCCCATGTTCACCGTAGGTCGCATCCGATTCCACGAACAAAGTGAACCTGCTCCTGATAAATAGATCTTTACCCAGACCGATGGTGATCATGTCCAGGCTGTCCGCAAGCCCCGTAAGCTGCAGTGCCTCATGGAATATGCTGTATCCCCCCAACTCACCCAGTCGGTCCACCACAGAGCCCACAATGGGCTCGAGTACTTCATCGATCCGGTGGATGATCCCGTTCTCTACATGAATGTCCCGCCTGGTGATCGTGGCATCATTGACCATGATCGTCTCCAGTCCCCCTTCAGAAAAGGTCACCACCAGGTAGTCCCCCGAAAAGGTGGTATCCTGTATGACCCCGTCCCTGAAATAGCTGCTCTCGATCTCCATATTCAACAGGTGGTATTTGACAAGCGTTGTCAGGTAATCCACCTCGAAATCCTCCACCGAAGCCTTCCCGTGCCGGTCACAAAAAGCGGCAAAGGCATCATCATCCGGTGCGAAAAATGTATAGTGCCCGTAAGCGTTCAGGGTCGACCTCAGGTTGGTCAGCTCCAGGACACTGATCAGCGATGCATATTCATCCGCATGCTCCTCAAGGTACGCCGAGATCAGCAACTCATCCTCCTCGAAAAAGACCTCCGGGGGTTCCTCCTTCCTGCAGCTTCCGGCCAGGAAACATGCTGCCGCGGCACAAAGGGCCAGGAGCCATAATGAACGGTATATGCGTCTGCTTCTGATCATTGATTGATATAATATGGATTCTGTTCCAGCATGTTGTTCTGGTCAATCTCATCCTGGTGGATGGGAAGGTACCAGCTGTCCGGATTTGAGTATTTACTCCGGATGATCTGGGCTTCCTCGTATGATTTGTTCTCCGCAAGGATCTCAATCAACCGGTCCATCCTTGCATAGTTGTCTCTTCTCCCGAACCTGATCAGGTCAAACCAGCGCTTGCCTTCACCGCAGAACTCCCTGGCCCTTTCTTCCAGGATCAGGTCTTCAAGGTAATTCTTATTTCCGGTCTCAGCAGCCGGTGGTATCAGTGCCCTGTTCCTGACCTGGTTGAGCAGGTTCGCGGCTTCCTGGAACCCTCCCAGCTGCACCAGCGCCTCGGCTTTCATGAGAAGTATATCGGGATACCTGTATACGATCCAGTTGGCATCGCTCTCCTTGTTGCCTATTCTGTATCCTGATGCAGCAGCACCGGTAACTATACTGGGTGTGCCTTCCGTTCCCACAAACTTCCATAACACATAAGATGTGGCAAATCTGTACCACCCTCCTCCAGAAAAAGCCAGGTAAGTCCGGTTTCCCGCCCTCCTGTCACTGGGATTTTTTTCAAATTCCTTCACAAAGTAGGGGGAGACCCGGAACTCATCATTGCCATCCGGATAGGTACCATCCCTCGGATAGGGAGCCAGCATCTGATAGAGCATGTTTGTCTGGTCCAGATCCTTGTTAAACTGGATCTCAAAGATGCTTTCATTCGAATTTCCCGGGAAGAAATTCATGAACCAGTCCTCCCCGTCAATCAGCCCGAATAATCCGCTGTGTATGATCTGGTCACAGGCATCAATGCAGGCCTGGTAATTCTCATAATACAGGTTCACATCCGCCATCAGTGCATAGGCAGCCGACTTTGTAGCCCGTCCCTTGTCATATGCCAGTTTTCCGTATGATGTGGGTAATCCCTTTACAGCTGTATTCAGGTCATCAATGATCTGCTGGAAGATCTCCTGCTCGGGACTGACAACCGGGTAATAATCCTGGGCATCGTTTTCCGAGGCTTCCAGCACCAGCGGAACATCGCGGAAGATCCTTACCAGGTAGAAATAAGATAAACTTCTGAGAAACAAAGCTTCAGCCTCAAATGCCCTGCTCTCATTCTCATTGAAGGTCTGATCCCGTTCCACCACAACGGGGGAGAACTTCAGAACCGTATTGGCGAAATTGATGGTGCGGTACAGCTTATCCCACCGGTTCAACTCGTTCTCCGGGTAGATGAAGCCATCCATGATCCGTCGGTCCATTGAACTGATGTTGCTTCCGGGCACAAGCAGGTCACCCCTGAGCTCCCCCCATTTAAACAACCGTTCCACTGTCCCGGCCAATTCCTTGTAGGTTCCTGCCACCACTGCCTGCACATCATCACCCGTCTGCCAGAACTCTTCCCTGATCAGTTCACTTTCCGGTTCCAGATGCAGCCACTCAGAACATCCGCACACCAGATTTCCCATGAAAAGGAGCATCGTCATATGTCTGATCCATCTTCGCATCTTTCAGAATTTAATATTCAAACTGAGCATATAACTCTGAGGTGGTGGCGTATCTGCTTTGTCTTCACCGATAAAGAAGGGGTCGTTGCTTAACATGGGTACTTCCGGGTCCACCCCGGTATATCCGGTCCAGGTGTAAAGGTTGTAGACCATCAGGTTCAGCTTGAATTCATTCAGTTTGATCCTGGAAGCGAGCTTCCTGAATTTGTAACTGATGCTGGCACTCTTGAACCTGACAAATGAACCATCCTCCACAAAACGGTCCGATCCCAGCCAGTTATACCCCTGGTTATAAAGCGCCCTGGGAATATCGGTGATATCCCCCTGCCTCCTCCACCTGTTCAGCACTGAAACACTCTGGTTGTTCCTGTAATACATATTTTCATTGTACATCTTGGTCCGGTTTACAATGTCCTGACCAATCCGGTAATGAAAGAAGAGGGTGACGATCATGTTCTTCCAGGTAAACTTCGACCCGAAACCACCCAGAAACTTCGGGTTGGAATCACCCAGTTTCACAATATCCAGCTCATTGATCAGGCCGTCGTGATTGATATCCGCATAGATGGCATCCCCTCCCCGGAAACGGTATCCGTCCGCGTTCCCGTACCTCATATAGAGCGGTTTCCCTGCAAGGTCATAGATGGTATTCCCCTTTGCATCTGTTGCCACCGCATCCGCATCGGTCGGATAAACCCCCAGGTAACGGAAGCCGTAGAAAGCCCCGATAGGATGACCTTCCAGAGCTCTCCGGGCATACTGACCGTTATCGGCCTCGGCTTCATATTCAAAATCGAAATTCTCAGGTATCTCAGTGATCCTGTTTTCGTTATGAGCGATGTTGAAATTTACATCCAGTTTGAGCTCATCCCGCCTCAGGATGTCCGTGACGAACATCACCTCCCATCCCCGGTTATCCATGGAGCCCCAGTTCCTGGTAATGTTCGGGAAGCCGGAGGTTGCGGGCAGGTCAAGATTCTCCCAGATCAGGTCCTTGCTGCGCTGTGTGTAAACATCGAAATGGAGTTCCAGGTAATTGTTCAGGGCGAACAGATCGAGACCGTAATTGATCTGGGAGTTCCTTTCCCACCTGAAATGATCGAGCTGCAGATTGGTGGGGATCACCACCGGCATATCAATATATTCCTGGCTTGTGCTGTAGAGGTTAAAATACCCGTAGCTGCCTCCGGGCTGATTCCCGTTCACTCCATAACTGTACCTCAGTTTCAGATCATTGATGAATCCCAGCCTGTCCATGAACGGTTCGGAAGAGATCCGGTATGCAACCGATACAGAAGGGAATGTCCCCCACCTGGACTCATTTCCAAACCTGGAAGAACCTTCTCTGCGCAGGTTCAACTGCACAAGGTACCTGTCCAGCAGCGTATAATGAACGAAACCGAGGATTGCCACCATTCTGTTCTGACTGTAACCATCACCGATCCAGTAAACCGGGGCGGGCTGCGCGTAGTTCACCAGGTATGCGGAAGGCAGGTTTGAAGTACTTCCGTAATACCATCCGTTCTTCCTGTCAGACAAAGTGAATGCGATCATGGAGGTAAGTTTGTGCCTGCTGCCTTTCAGATAGGTGAATAACAGCTGGGACTGGGTTTCCAGGACCGAACTCTGATAATCCATGCCTGAAGATAGGTTGGCATAAGGTGAGGTCCAGGGAGATCCGGTGACAACCTGCGGAAGAAACTTATTTTCCAGCTGATTGTCCAGGTCATATGCCACAAAACTCTGAAAGACGAGGTTATCAAGAATATTGTACCTAAGCTGCAGTTTTGTCCTCAGCCGGTGTTGTTTCCTGTTCCACATGGCCTCATTGACCATTGCCACCGGATTATACCACTGGGAACCCTGTCCCTGGAAGTTATCAGCCGGAGAAAAATAGTTATCCGAAAGATTCCCCTCGGCATCATACTCATAGATGCTCATGTTGGGGGCCTTGATGTAAGCCAGGGCACGGACGCTTCTTGAATCGTTGTTCTCCTTGTAGCTCAGATCGTTATCGGAATAGGCGTAAGAGAGGTCGCCTGAAAACAGCAACTTCCTTGATACATTGTAATCCAGGTTGAACCGGGAAGTTACCCGCTGAAACCGGGTGCCCTTGGTGGTACCGTCCTGGTCAAAGTAGCCCATTGAAAAGCGATAAAGGGCACTCTCGCCCCCGCCCGAAAGGGAAAAATTATGATCGTGTGAGACTCCTGTCCGGGTGATTTCCTGAAGCCAGTCCGTATTCTGTGAAAAGTTATAATACTCCTCCCATTGCTTGTTGTATGCCAGTTCATCGGGGATCTCGGTGGATCCGGAATTCAGAATACCCTCCAGCATGAGCATGGAATAGGAATCGCCATCCAGCAGGGGAATAGCTCTGGGCTGCTGCTGTATGCTCAGTTTGTAGAGATAATCGAAGGAAGTCTTGCCCTTCACTCCCCTTTTCGTCTCGATTAAAAGTACGCCGTTTGCGCCGCGGGATCCCCAGACCGCTGTCGCTGCCGCATCTTTCAGCACCTGGATGGAAAGGATGTCCTCGGGGGCGATATTGAGCAATCCGCTGAACTGTTCCTGGGTGACCGCGGAGAAATCAAAATCATTGTCCAGTTCGATCTCGAACGGGACCCCGTCCACCACGATCAGCGGCTGGTTGGATCCGCTGATGGATGCGGTTCCCCTGATCCTTACTGACATGCCGGCACCCGGATCCCCCGAGGCCATTGTGATGTCCACATTGCTTGCACGTCCCTGAAGCATCTCTCCCAGACTGGATGCCTTTACCTCCTCCAGTTCACTCATCTCCACCTTGGAAACGGCACTGGTCAGGTCCCGCTCTGAAACAGGGATAAATCCGCCCACCTTCTTTCCCTCATAGGTGACCACCACCTCTTCCAACTCCCTGGTTTCCTCCGCGAGCTCGACCTCCAGGAAATCCTGACCTTCTATGACGAACTCTTCGGACTTATATCCCACATAGGAGATCCTGACCTTTGTATCAGGTGCGGACAGCCTGAGTGCAAAATTCCCGTTCATATCGGTGACTGTCCCGTTCAGGGTCCGGTTCAGTTCATTGACCTCTACCACGGTAACACCGATCAGAGGTTCTCCCGTGGACCTGTCGGTTACCTTACCCTTGAGCACATTCACCGCCTGCCCTGACAGGCTCAGGCTCACCAGCATGATCAGGATACCAACCGTATGGATTTTTTTGATCATTGCTTTTTCTGCTAATACAAAAGATATGAGTCGATCTGATGGATCACTCCATCTTCGGTCATGCGATTGGCCGAGATCACATTTCTGACATTCCCCTGATTGTCCATGATCTTTAAATCATATTTCTGATTAATGATTTCAATGGTATTGAACAGATAGCCACTCTCTTCATCGATCCGGGTAGTATTGAATTCACCGGATTTCTTACCGTCATCAAATACCACTCCTTCCACAAAATGGTACCGCAGGAAATGCTGCAATGAATCCGCTTCAGAAGGAACCGCACCTGATGCTATTCCTGCCTCGAGCGCCTCGTTTGTGGGAATGAAACAGCTGTAGTAAGTGCCGACAGAAATGTTATCAAGGCTCTGGGGCCTGCTGTTCTCATCCAGCACCATCAGGCCTGAATTGAAACATAGCTGATAGAATTTCTGGTACTGCGGATATGTTCCCGGATCTGCAATGATGTCAAAAATGGAACGATCGGGCGAGACCAGCATCCGGTCAATGCTGTACAAAATCCCCTTGCCGCTGACCACCTCCGGAATTCCCATTCCCGCCGGTGTGGGATCCCCGCCTGCAAAGATCCCGTCCGGGGCAATACCGATATAGGTCTTTTGCGTTGTTTCAATAAAAGTACCCTCTTCAAAAGCGTTTTCATCCACCTCGCCGAAAACCAGATGCGTGTTGACAATATCAGTACCTGCTTTCCTTGATACGGGAGCCAGCGGACTGTTTTTATGATACAGCCCGTAACCGCCCAGGCCTGTGCGGAACATATATCCTGCTTCACTGATGGCAGCATTGGTGGGGGCAAACAGGGTGAATTCAAGATTTTCCTCGTTCAGCAATTTATCAGTCAGGTAAAAAACCAGCATGTCACAGAACCACTCATAATCCTTATTGCCCATGATGGGTTGGGCCACCGATTCAAAGATCCTGGGAAGGAAATACTTGTTGATCCCGCAAAAGGGTCCGTTACTGGCCATCTGGAGCTGGTGGATATCCCCTTCAGTCACGTTGCAATCCACCACGGATGAAGTCAGGTCCCATTCCCAGTCCGCCGTCAGCGTGCTGAACCTGGAAGGCCAGTAATTGGTGCCGATATAATGCGACAGGTACCAGTCGATCCAGTAGTCACCGATCTGTTCGATGGACGTGTATCCGGTGGTGCGGCTTGCGAAAAAATCCTGCAATGCACTGTTGGTGGGTGCAAAGAGTGTCAGCATATTCCGGTGACCATCGTTTGAGATATTCTCAATATCCGGGGAACTTCCCGTCGGAAAAATACGGTTCATTTTCAGGAAAAGTGAATCCAGCTTTCCATCCTCATCAATATCCCCCGCGTTATCCTGGGCAGTGGTATAGGAGCTGCTGTATTCATAATAGGTGTTCTTCTCCAGCAACTCTTTGAAAGTGCTGTACTCTTCCCCTTCTTCAAGGATGTCATCATGATTTCCGGGAGGAACCAGGACCCTGTTGATCTTGTGGATCCAGCCATTCTGGGCAGGCACGTCGTGTTCAACCACTTCAGCCCTGTCCACGTGAAAACCTCCATAGGATGTTCCGGGGTAAAGAAATTCGTAGTTCACAGTTGCATCCAGACGGATTTCCGTGAAATACTCATCTGAATAAACCGGGATGTACTTGGTCTCGTGGTAAACATTGTATTGCCTGCCCATCGTATCAAATTCGACGGTAAGCGTGGGAGTATACCTGGTGGGCCGTTTGAAGTTCTCCGTGCTGTAGTCGATCTCTGCATCCTGGATGTTCAGCCCGTAAAGAAGCATGAATTTGGAATAGGCCCAGAACACGATGTGATAGTATACGATCCCTTCCAGTTCTTCTTCCGGGATGTCATCCAGGGAAGAGTAGCCGTATTCGTTGAAGAACATCGTGAATGCAGCGTCATCGGGCGCGAATACGGTGAAATTCCCCGTTTTGCCCAGCACATCATCAAATTCCACCAGTTCAACTGCTTTGCAAAACTGCGTGTAATTGCCGTCTTCGTCAAGCACCTGGAGAATGGTTCCGATCAGATCATCAGGGACCTTGTAATACTCATCGAACTTCTTCTCACAACCGGTGTGAAGGAACAGTGTAACGGCAGACAATCCCAGTATCACTTGATGCAGCTTCATCTGCTTTCAATTCAGTTGAGGTGAATTGTACGATCCGGATCAGCTCATAAGGATAAGTACAAGGCCCGCGGAGGCCAGCAACAGCAGAATGATGCTGAAGATCAACCTGCTCCTGATCCTCCTCACCTGCTTCCTTTTCGCGGAAAGTTCCATATGATGCATTGCCGGATCCACCGGATGAAAGATAGAGAGCAGTTGGTTACAGTGATTGCATAATAGTCCGGATTCGTTGCAGAATGGTCCGGATTGCTGTAAAACATCCCGATAGATGCAATAAGTGGTATTCAGCCGGACGGCGTTCCCAGATAGTTCCTGATGTACTCCCTGGGAGTGGTATGGTAATACTTTTTGAACAGTCGGATCAGGTAAGAACTGCTGCTGATTCCCACCATGACATGTACCTCCGAAACAGACAGATTTTCATACAGCATCAGCTTGACAGCATGTTTCAGCCTGACCTTCTGAATATATTCCCCCGGTGTCGATCCTGTGATCTCCTTGATCCGTGCAAAGAACACCGTCCGGCTGAGTCCCAGCTTCCTGGCGATCAGTTCAGCATTCAGGGAAGGATCCTTTAAATGCTCCCGGATGACATGCTCGACCTCTCCGATGAAATGGGACGCCCTTTCTCCCCTGACTTCCACCAGCAATTCCGAAGCGTTCAGTCCGTAGCTGCGCATCCTGGAGCGGTTGTTTTCGATCATGCGCCTTACCTGTAGTTTCAACAGCCTGAGATCAAATGGTTTTGTTATGATCTGGTCGGCACCCAGTTCGAAGCCTTCCCGGTGATCCTCCAGATCATCTCTGGCCGTCAGCAGCATAACAGGGATGGAGGACGTATCCTGTCTGGCCCTGACCTCCCTGAGGAATCCGGCCCCATCCATGACCGGCATGACCCAGTCTGCAATGATCAGGTCGGGCTGATACCCGTCGAGTTTCTTCAACGCCTCAAGTCCGTTATCGGCTTCGGCGATGTCAAAATCATCCGAGAGGTTGTCTTTAAGATAATGACGTAATACTTCATGATCCTCCACAATCAGAATGCGGGGAAGGATCCTTTGTTTTGCATCCGATACATTCAGTTCCCCCTCCTGAGGCAAACCGGACAATATTGATTGCTCAGGAACCGGTGCCTTAAAAACAGGCTGGTGTTCAGGAAGCAGCTTATCCTCGGGACGCAGGTGCCTGTCACCAGCAGGAAGGAGGATGAGAATTTCTGTACCCATCCCCCTTTCGCTGGCCACTTTGATCACACCGTTATGCATCAGGACCAGGTTCTTCACCAGTGCCAGTCCGATGCCGCTTCCGATATGGTCGCCGGCACGCTCTGCTTCAAACTGAAAAAATCTGTTAAAAATCATGGGCAGGGAATCCCTGGATATCCCAACACCCGTATCCGATACCAGGATCCCGACGTAATCCGTGTCTTTCCCCGTCTGATTCAACTGGAAAGCGTGATAAGCCGGATTGAATTTGAAGTGAACGGGATTGTTCACAATTGAAAGCGTAACCAGGCCTCCTTTTTTTGTATAGTTAAAGGCATTTTCCAGGAGATTGTTGATGATTTTCCTGAACTTTTCCCGGTCCGCCCAGATCCTGTGCTTCTCCTCCGGCATATTGATCAGGAAATCGATCCCACGCTCTACTGCCAGGTATTCGAACTGGGAGGCGATTTCATTTACATAACCACCCAGGTCGAACTGCTCTGGCCTCAGTCTGCTGATCCCGGCATCTGTTCTTCTGAATTCCATCAGTTCGTTGACAAGGTCAAGCAGCTGATCTGCGTTCTTCCGCACCATATGCAGATTCTTGCGATGATGGGGAGGTAACCGGCGGTCATCCAGGATCTCATTCAGGGGAGCCCTGATCAGGGAAAGCGGAGTTTTGAACTCGTGCGACACATTGGTAAAGAACATGAGCTTTGACTGGTGCAGTTTCTCGTTGTATATCAGCTCGTGCCTCAATCCTGAAAACCTGAAGATCCAATAGAAGATGAGGAAAAGAAACCCAAGGATCAGAAAGAAATAAGTTGCGATAGCAATTTTTGTTTTCCACCAGGGGGGGAGGATGATCACCGTTTTTTCCAAATAATGCTCAGGCCAGAGAGATGCGTTCTCAATGGCTTTTACCCGGAAATGGTAAGTTCCCGGAGACAGGTTGTTATAGCCTGCATTCCAGATCCCTCTCGGATTCAGTATCCAGTGATCATCAAAGCCCTCAAGCATGTGGGCATACTGGATCCGATCAGGGGTCACATGTCCCATCGAAGAGAATTTCAGGGAAAAGTTCCTGTTCATGTGGTTCAGTACCAGGGTATCCTGGTACAGGATCTGCCGGTCAAGGATCACATCACCATGGACCGTGTCCCCGTTCCGGACCAGCTGGTTCTGGATCCTGAGTTCGGAGATAAAAACCCTGGGGGTCGTTGTATCCTTTCTGATCTCCCCGGGATCGAAGAAGTTCAACCCGTCCACGCTTCCGAAATAAAGTTTGCCATCGGGGGATTGGTAATAGGACTTCCATAAGAAGTAATTGGATAGCAATCCGTCTTCCCGGTAATAATTTTCAAAATATTCTGTTTCGGGATCAAACTTTCCGATCCCGTTTTCGGTACTGATCCAGATTTTGCCCTGCTTGTCCCCTGTCAGGCCATACACTGCGTTGCCGGGTGCACCCCTGGATGCGTCATATATGTCATAGAAGATTTCCTTTCCGTGCAGACGAACCCTTGCAAGACCCATGTTGTAGGTTCCCATCCAGACATTGCCGTGGGTGTCCTGACAGATAGAAATACAGTTGCGGAGCTGACTTTCGCTTTTCCTGCGGAAAGTTCCGTCAGCGTACTTGGTTTCACTGTAGTAAATGGAAGTGGTGGAGTCAAAAGCCGGGATTTCTTCGATAAAGGTTTCCCTGTCGAAATCCAGCCTGCATAGTCCGTAATTCCAGCTGGCGATCCATATACGGTGACCCTCAAAAAGGAATGACTGGACATTGTGATCCTCCAGAATCCAATGAAAATCACCTGTCCTGTCATCATACATTCCGAGGCCCGTTCGTGTACCGAACCAGACCCGGCCCAGGGAATCAGCTAGGATATGGTACACTTCATCGCTTCCATTAAGAAAGTGAGGCCTCTGGAAAGTCAGGTGGTCGCTGTATGCCTCATCAGCATAACAGACACCGTTGTCGTGCGATCCCACCCATAAACGCTGATCTGCACCCAGGAACAGGGAGGAAATGTAGTTTGAACAAACGCTCTGCTCCCTTGCGGGATCATGCTTGAAATGGCTGATCATCCCGGATGAAGGATCAATCCGGTCCAGACCATTGTTATACAATCCTGCCCAGAGATATCCGGCCGGGTCCCGGAAAACCGAACGGACCGCTTTTCCGCCCAGGCTGTTGCGGGAATTTGCTTTCTGCCTGTAGGCATAAAAGTTTTTGGTTTTGATGTTGATCCTCGTGAATCCCTCATTCAGGTATGTCACCCAGATACTCCCGTCCTGGTTCCCGTAGATCCCGGTAATCTGTTCATCCAGGATGCTGTTGGGATTATCCACCTCGTGACTGAGTTTCTGAAAACTGCCGGTTTCGCGGTCTATCCGGTAAAGATCCTCGCCTGATGCAATCCAGAGATCCTTCCGGTAATCTTCATAGATGGCAGTGATTTCCATGCCGGAAACGACCTCTTCCGCTGACCTGTACGGGGTATGCTTCAGCCGGGGATTTAATAAGCGATAGTTCTCCTCATCCAGAAGAAAAAGTCCATCCGTAGTCCCCAGCCAGCAATTATCGTCCGAATCATAATAGATGGTGTTCAGTCGTTTCACAGGTCTTGGGCCGGGTATTTCGGAAATATTCCTGATGGTAAGTACCCGCTCAACCAGATTGTATCTTTTGATGGAGTTGTCTGTTATGATCCACATAACGGTACTGTCTCCGTTAAGGACGAAATTTCCTTTGAATTCATCCTGGTAGACGAGAAAATCCTTCTTGGTGCTGTCTATTTTCACCAGGTGATTGTTGCAGGTAACCCAGATGGAGCCTGAGCGGTCCTGGACCACCGAAGCGAGGCGGCTGATCTCATCCCTCCTTAAAGTGGCAAAGGGAAGGTTGGAAAGGATATTCGAGAAACGGTCGGTCTGCTTGTGGTAAATGTCAATTCCGTCCTCCAGCACCACGATGATGTCCCCCTCCCTGTCCTCAAACATATCCATTACATAATTACTGCTCAGCGTGCCCGGAATCCCTGGCCTGGAGATATAGGTTTCAAATTCATAACCGTTGTATTTCTGAAGCCCGTTGTAGGTGACAACCCAGGCAAAGCCCTCCTGGTCGATGAAGATCTCGAACACGTTGTCACTGATCAATCCGTTGGAAATATTAAAATGATCATAGATGTATTCCCTGTGCTGTGAATAGCCGGGGCCGCAAAAGGTCAGCAGGACCAACGCAATCAGGGGGATAAGGTTCCTTCCGGGCATACCTTCAGGTTTTACAGGGCTGATAATTTACACCTATGTTTACATTTTATCAAGGGATAGATCGTTTTCCCCCAGATAATGTTGATCAAAGTCAGGATTGGGGTGCATTCCTTTCGCCCCCACCTCATGCTGCCAGCGATGCAGCAATTCAAGCATTTCTTCGGCTTTTTCCGGAATTTCTGAAGAGAGGTCATTTTTCTCCCCGGGATCCGCGGAAAGGTCATAAAGTTCCACGGTATCGTCCTCGAAAAACTCGATCAGCTTAAAATCACCCGATCTGACTGCAGCTCCCGGTTTTCCGCCCTGGTTGCTGTAGTGCGGATAGTGCCAGAACAGGGTCCGTGCATCCGGTTTGCCCTGTCCCCTGAGCAGGGGAACCAGGCTGATCCCGTCCCTGTGCTGACCGGGAATCAGTTGCAGACCCGCCATTTCCAGGATGGTCGGGTAGAAATCGTTGCTGATGACGGGGACTTCGCATATCTTCCCTTCCGATCCCGAACCGGGCCACCGGATGAGCATGGGCTCCCGGATTCCTCCTTCGTACAACCATCCTTTCCCGGCTCTCAGGGGCAGGTTGGAGGTGGGAGAACCCTCGGCTGTGGCCAGTCCCCCGTTGTCCGACATGAAAATGATCACAGTGTTTTGCTTCAGATAAAATTCCTCTATGGCCGCCATCAGCCGCCCGATATTGGCGTCCAGGGTTTCGATCATGCTGGCATAGACGGGATGACCCTGACGGGTTCTTTCCACAAACCTTCCCCGGGGAGGGGCATGATGGATCCATTCCCTTTCGGTGGTTTCCATTTCCACGCTGTCCATCCCGGTTTCCTCCAGCTTATGCTCATATTTCCTGATCAGCTCCGGTTTTCCCTGCAGGGGGGTATGGACCGCATAGAAGGATAGGAACAGGAAAAAAGGCTTCTCCCCGCTCGCTTCCAGATGTCCTTCCATGAACCGGATCGCCTCATCGGTCAGCCTGTCTGTAAGATGCTCTCCTGCCGGACCATCTTCCAGCCTCGGATTTTCGTAGGGACTGAAATAGCCGCCCT
>Ga0116196_1000071_pt1 | contig 24699 bp, 20 predicted proteins | sample ZodSprso05mmetaG_FD_97002 | JGI IMG/M metagenome (GOLD analysis project Ga0116196, IMG submission 97002) | Hot spring sediment microbial communities from Zodletone spring, Oklahoma to study Microbial Dark Matter (Phase II) - Zodletone Spring... ... | reverse complement strand
TTCAGGTGCATTCACGACCCCGAGGGAAAAAATGTTCCAGGCTCCACCGGAACAGCTCTCCCATTCCGAATTCCTGGAAAACCACTGCTGCTGTGAACCGAAAAGGATCTCCCCGTCGATTTTTGAATCCGCCAGGAATCCGCCGCTGGAATACCCGTTATCATGCAGTTTCAGGTGGCCCTTTACGCGGACCCTGCGCATGGGGGAAGCCTGTGAGACGCCCCAGGTATTGATGGAGTCCGGGTCCGGGATGATGGTCAGGTTCTCCACAGACCGCCAGAAATTGGTCAGAACGTGTCCGCCGCCTGCACGCCTGGAATTGGACCGCACGGCTCCCCTGATCACCACATCCTCCGGTGACTCCCCCAGTCCCAGCACCTGCATGTAATAGCCCACCCGGATATCCAGGTCGTACAGGCCGGGTTTGAACAGCAGCGCATAGCGGTTTTTGGTGAATTCACTTGCACGCCCGGTCTGCCCGGCGGAAATCGTGTCAATAATCGCCTGGACCTGTTTCATATCCATCCCCGGGTCAAAAAGAAACACATTTTCTCCCAGGCCCGGCAGGTGGTTTAATGGATTTCCGGGATCCGGTATTCCCGCGGAAATGCTGCTCTGCCGGCCATAACAAGTTAGAGTTAAGGGAAATAGCAGCAGCACGATGATCAGCAGATGCATTTTTGTGTTCATGGATTCCGCATGATAATTTCGATGTAACCGGAACAGAAAGTTTCTCTGAAGTTAATGAATCTGTGCGCTTCTTTCAAAATATCCGGTCATCACCAGATAAACGGGACAAACCATGTCATCACTTCAACCGACAGAGGAATTATGCCGGTGTTTGTCGCCGTAGCTAATATAGCGATAACACACACCCGGGTCAATAGTACCTGCGGCCAAATTCTGTATGCAGGCAGAGATCAAAGTCTGAAAGTATGCACATACTTGACCATGATGGTCCGGCTGTCCGACAGCGGGGAGTTGGGAACATCCGGCAGGGGTCCATTGTTCAGCACCTCGTTGTACACCAGGTACAGATCATTCCCATCCGCCGGATTATACCTCAGTCTGAAATTCAATGTACTTATATGCTGAAGTGAATTGTACTGGACGAAACCGGACATGGAAAATTTCACATTCAGGGATGCGACCATATTCAATCGTGCCACGTGTGATCGGAACGGCTTCTCCCGGTCGGGAAACGCAATGGTATTGTGTTCATAGTCAGCGGAAAGCTGAAAATATTTTGACAGGCTCACGTTTGGAGAAACATTCCACGTGAACAGTTTGCCCCCGTAGAAAGTGCCGATCCGCATACTGGTTCCGGCACGCAGCAGGCCGATCGGTAAGGTGGTGTAACGGATCCCCATGGATGTGTTGGAATATTGTGCCGGTAGAATGATGAAGTCATCGGAAAGTCTGAATAACTCTGGAACATCATCCTCAAGATGCTCCAAAGTTACGGCCAGTACACTTCCACGTTTCCATTCCCACCTGGATTCAAGGCCGATCGTCGAGGTTTCCAGATCCCGGGTCGAATTGCTGAGCGATATTGAACCGTTCATTGTAATGGTGGTTTGACGCAGGGAAGATCCTTCAGGTGCAAACCAGCTGTAGAATACCCTGTCCCCGAATTGTGAGAAATTGTATCGCTGCTCAAAACCAAGGCCGGGTTTATAATTCTCTCCCACGCTTGAATAGCTGAATTTATAGCCAAAACCCTTTACAGTGCGTTTTTCCCACATCAGATAGATCCTGGATCGTGCATACAGGCCCGCATTCGTGGTATCCCCGGTGTCCCATGATTGGGACAGGTTGACCTGCAGGTAATCCTGTTTGAACAGATTGATAATTCCATCCACCCCGTACACGAAATTATTTTGGCCATCCATGCCGATCCGCGATGTCATCATCCCGCCCACATAGGAACCCTGATTGAATACATTTTTACGCAGGCGCACCACCCCGAAATTCTCGGATGCGAAATCCCCGGTTCCCTTTGACTGCATATTCAGAAAACCCACATCCCACTTGTTGAAACGCCCCACAAGCCTCGCACCGCCCCAGAGCGGGATCATCTCCCCGTCCCGGATGCCAATTCTTCGGCTATAGAACATGTTGTTGTTCAAATCAGTATGGAAGTCAAAAATGCTTGCCCGTTCCAGGAAGAACCTTCGTTTTTCAGGGAAAAACAGGGAATACCGGGACAGGTTCACTACCTGGTTGTCCGCTTCCACCTGGGCAAAGTCAGTATTGACAGTAAAGTCCGCATTCAGGTTGTCCGAAAAAGCATGTTGCACATCCAGTCCTGCCTGGATTTTCCTGTCAGGAATCTTTTCGACCACATCGTTTTCATTCCGCATATGATGATGGCCCAGGCCCGCCAGGGTATACGGAGAGACATACCAGGGCCGCTTATTCCGGATGCCCGCAAACGAAACAGTCTGTGCCTGGGAAGCTTTTGCGAAACTCCAGAAACCCCAGTCCGGCGGGATCGAAGGGTAGATGTCCATCTCACGTTTCCGTGCTAGATACCGGAAAACGGTCATTCCCATCTCCACCCTCCCGTTCCTTTCCTGGAATCTCAGGCTGCTGAAAGGAATCTGGATCTCAACCTGCCATCCCCGGTCATCCACAGTACAACGTGCATCCCAGTAGCTGTTCCAGGAAAGGTTCACAACATCATCACCCTGCGCATCATGCTTGATGACCGCGTCTATCCTGGATCCCGACGCGGTGACCGAGAATACAAGCATGTTTTCATTGTCGTTGTAGGGATCCAGAAGCAGTGTCACCTGGTCCATGTTCGAATCCCATGCATCCCTCTGGAACGTTGGAGACTGAATTTTCGCCGGATCACTGTCTGAGCAGACTGCACCCACATAAAGGTACTCCTCGTCGTAAGTCACCCGGATCTCTGTGGATTCGGTCATATCCCCTCCGAAGATCGGCAAGTGCATGGTCAGGGGCAGCGGTTGAACTGTTGACCATACGGTTTCATCGACCCTTCCGTCAATCTGGATTTCCCCCTCCAGAGCGGGAATGGATTCTGCATCTGCCGGTGGTTGTGAGGTGATGGTTTCAATACCGGTACAAAGTATCGTAACAATCAGAATAAACCTGTATGTATTCACTGATCATGATTTGGTCCAACCAGGATCGTTGGGGAATAATCACAGGCAAAGTTGCTTAATCACTCAATATGAAAATGTTAACGAGATCATAAAAAAATCCTTATATTAGGATCCTTTGGATTCGTCCAGCTCAACATTGCAGGTGATCTGGATTTCCCGCCCGGCCACCAGCCCTCCGGTTTCCACGGTCCGGTCCCACTTCAGCCCATACTCAAAACGGTCCACGGTACCGGAAATTTTAAATCCGGCTTTCTTCCCGTTCTGCAGGTCGAGTGTCCCGTTGTATTTTACATCGAACCTGACGGATTTTGTAACATCCCGGATGGTCAGGTTTCCCGCCAGGTAGTAATCATTACCCTGCTTTTCAATTTTTCCGCTGAATTTCAGTTCCGGGTATTTCTCGGCATTGAAAAAATCATCCGATTTAAGGTGTCCGTCACGCCTTTCATTATCGGTATCGATGGAGGCTACCTTTGCAGTAAATTCCACATCCGCACCATGAAAATCATCTGAACGGCTGACCACCTTGCCGTCAAATTGTTTGAACTCACCGTCTACCTCACTGATCACCATGTGGGTGGCGGTAAACCGTATATCGGTATGGGCCTTGTCCAGAACCCAATTTGTCTGCGCGAGGATAGCCTGGCTCAATCCCAGGATGGTAACGAATAATAATGCTGTTTTTTTCATCTTTTTAAATTTTCGGTTATCTTATTAACACCGTGATTCAACAGATTGTTCTCAAAGAAAACGTTGAAGAATACGGTCAGGTAACCATGGTTTCAATATCTTTAGTCAGCCACATCACATAAAACTTGTCAGTCATGAGCAGAAGCGTATTTGTTACCGGTTTCGTTGTTTTCTCGTTTTTCATTCAGTTCCTACCTGAGGCCATTTGCCAGGAGGGGCAGCTGAAACTGAATGAAAAAGGGTACTTTGAAACGCGCGGATTCGATGTCCTCGCATTTGAAAATGCGTATACAGGTTTCTTTTTCGATGAGAAAACAGCCGGCATCATGCTGATCCACCATGGGGAACGGACCGCAACAGGTGGTGCTGTCCGGTTGAAACCAACCCCGGAACAATGGGATCAGATCCCGACTGTTGTGGAAAGAACCGTCAACAGGGAGGATCAGAGCGTTGACATAGTGCTCCGATACGAAGATTTCGATTTTAATTCCAGGATTCAGGTGAGGGCAGAAGGAAGCTCCGTGCTCATCAGTGTGATCCTCGATAAACCATTACCCGACAGGCTGGAAGGGCGGGCGGGATTCAATATGGAATTCGTACCCGCATTGTATTTTGAGAAAACATTTATCATGGACGGGAAGCCGGGAATATTTCCGCTGCACCCTTCCGATTCCATGAGACTCATGCCGGCCAGCACACAACTTACACAGTTTGCAGGCCATACTACCTTCGACGACCGGGGAAGAGGTGAGTACGTGGAACCCAAACCCTTCGCCAGGGGGAAAACCCTGATCATGGCTCCGGAGGATCCCGGGAAGTGCATCCAGATCGTGTCTGCCGGAAACGGTCAATTGATGCTTCTGGACGGGCGCAACGTGGCCCAGAACGGGTGGTATGTGGTACGGACCCTGGTCCCCGCCGGACAGACCGGGAAGGTGATCGAATGGAGCATCACTCCCAATATCAAAAAGAACTGGGTAAGGTCGCCCGTGATCGGGTATTCACAGATGGGATACCTTCCCGGCCAGGAAAAGGTTGCGGTGATCGAGCTGGATCAGCATGATATCCTGATTGCCGAAGCCTCTATCCTGAAATTGAACGAGAAAGGTGAGTGGGTGGAACAATACAGGGGTGGTGTGGAAACATGGGGAGATTTTTACAGGTACCATTATGCCCGGTTTGATTTTACCAGGGTCAGCGAACCGGGACTTTACACCATCCGTTACGGGGAGCAGCAAGCAGGACCTTTCCCGATAGGATCCCATGTGTATGACCGGGGATGGCAATCCACACTGGATGTCTGGTTCCCCGTGCAGATGGACCACATGTTCGTGAATGAGGCCTACCGGGTATGGCATGGTGCAGCCCACCTGGACGATGCCCGCCAGGCTCCCGTAAACCACCAGCATTTTGACGGCTACAGCATGGGAGAGACCACGGAAACTAACTATGCACCGGGAGAAAGGGTCCCGGGATTGAACATCGGGGGATGGTTTGATGCCGGGGATTTTGATATCCGGACCGGGTCCCATTGCAACACAGTCCTCAGCTTCGTGGAATCCTGGGAACATTTCCGTCTGTTGCGGGATGAAACACTGGTGGACCAGCAGCAACGTTTTGTGGATATTCATCATCCGGATGGAAAACCGGATCTCCTGCAGCAGATCGAGCACGGGACACTGGCGCTTATCGCTCAGCACCGGGCATTCGGGAGGGCAATCCCCGGGATCATCGTACCGCATCTTCACCAGTATCACCACCTGGGAGACGGATCCACGATGACCGACAACCTGGTGTATAACCCGGAACTTGCACCCTATGAGTCGGACGGTGTTTCAAGCGGCACTCCTGATGACCGCTGGGTGTTTACGATGAGGATGCCCACGAACAGCTACGGCTCTGTGGCCGCCCTGGCAGCCGCTGGACGTGCCCTGAAGGGTTACAACGACGCACTGGCCGGGGAGTGCCTTGCCACAGCGGAGCATGCGTGGGCCGACGAGCAGGCACAGCCGGCCAGGTCAGAGACCCGGGCAGGTTTCTTTGGAAGGGGAATGGAAATTCGTGCATTGCTGCAACTTTATATCAGCACGGATAACATCCACTATGCCGACCAGTTCAGGGAGAGGCTTTTTACAGCGCTGGAAAACAATGTGGACAGGAACATTTACTATGCCGTGCAAGCCATACCTTACCTGGATAAGGAGTATAAGGAAAAGCTGATCCCCTATGTAAAAAAATACAGGGAATCCAACGAAAGGATGCTAACCAGAAACCCTTATGGGGTACCGATTACCGAAGGGGGATGGGCGGGTAACGGGGGCATCGTGAGCTGGGCAATTACCAATTACCTCCTGCATCAGTCATACCCGGAGATCATCGGCCCGGAATATACCTTCCGGGGGATCAGTTATATATATGGCTGCCATCCCTGTTCGAACATTTCTTTTGTTTCGGGTGTTGGCAGATATTCCAAGAGAATGGCATATGGCAATAACCGGGCAGATTTTTCATTCATTGCGGGGGGGATCGTTCCCGGAGTCCTGGTACTGAAACCCGATTTTCCTGAAAACATGATCGAATGGCCCTTTTTATGGGGGGAGAATGAATACGTAATCGATATCTGCGCGGAATATATCTTCCTGGCCAACGCCGCAGCGGACCTGGCGAGGTAATGTCACCGGGATCTGGGGATGGTCCTTCTTTAATCCCTCAATTCCGGAATACGGAGTACGGCGTGGTATGCTGCTTTGGGCAGTCCGTTCCTGTCGAACAGCAGCGGGTAATTGGTCCTTCCCGGAACGGGATAACCGTTCTTCCAGGACATGCCGTCATGAACGCCCCAGAAGGTGACCCGGTCGATCACATCCCTGTGTTTGTAAAAGATGCCGAACAATTCCTCATAACGGTTGGCGAGCTGATGCTGCACGTCGTCCGGAAGGCCTTCCCTGTATGGATCCAGGTATTCTTTGAATTCGGGCAACTGGAACTGTTCGTGGGCCATCACATTTCCGATGATCTGGCCCTCCCGCGTGAGGGGGAGGACATCCACATCCAGCTCGGTGATCATGACCTTCACACCCAATGAACCGAAAGCCTCGATGGCTGCTTCAATATAATCGTTTCTGGGGTAGTTGAGTCCCCAGTGGCCCTGCATCCCGATCCCGTCGATCCGGATCCCTTCCTCCTGGAGCATCTGAACAAGCCGGACGATGCCATCCCTTTTTGCGGGCCGCCAGGCGTTGAAATCATTATAGTATAGCTCGGTTTTCGGAGCATATTCACTGGCAAACCTGAAAGCCTGTTTCACCAGCTCGTCGCCGTCCCCCACCGCCTTTACCCAGCTTGTCTGCCGGTAATTACCGTCATCGCCGATCACCTCATTCACCACATCCCATGCATGCACTTTCCCCGCATACCTTCCCGCCACGGTCCCAATATGGCTTCGCATCCGTTCGATCTGCTCCTCCGGTGAATTGGGATTCCCGTTCTCATCTGTAAAGAACCAGTCCGGAGTCTGGTTGTGCCACACCAGGGTGTGGCCGACAATGAACATGTCATTCTGCAACCCGAACTCCACGAGCGCATCGGCCGGAGCAAAATTATACTCGCCGGGGCGCGGGTTGACCGGCCCTGCCTTCATGGCATTTTCCACCGTGATTGTATTGAATTGCCGGAGGATGAGATCCCTGGTTTCAACGGATCTTTCCGAAATGACCCACTGGTTGACTGCACTTCCGGTCAGAAAAGCATCTTTGTATGCTTCTTTCAGGGATGCCGGGACAGACTGCTGCTTTTCAACCGGTTTATGGCTTCCGGGCAGCAGGATCAGGCTCAGTAAAAAGAAAATATTTTTCATTGACTCGATGTTTTTTCCTGGGGTTCAATATGGACATGGACATGGCACCGGAATATCTCAGAGCGAATTTTATTTTCGATCATGGTGGCGATGTCATGCGATTGACGGATACTCAGTTCAGGATTCACATGAATGTTCAGTTCTGCAAAAATTTCGGCTCCCGCTGCACGTACCTTTAAATCATGATAATGTTCAATGGCTGTAAAATCATCCAGGATGGACTTGATTTTCTGATAGGTCACATCAGGAACCCTGTCCAGAAGCACATTGATGGCACGTTTGCCCAATTTATAGGATATCCAGATCACAATGAAGGCAACGATCAACGCCGCAATGCTATCTGCCATAAAAAGCCCGAAATTGGCGCAGATCAGTCCAAGCAATACCACCGAAGAGCTCAGGATATCAGTTGAAAAATGCAGGGCGTCCGCTTCCAGGGCCTGACTGTTGTACTTTTTTGCAACACGCATCAAGGCGCGGGATCGTGAAATGTCAATGATGATCGAAGAAATGACCACTATGTAGCTCCATATGGTTACTACAATATGGGTATCTCCGGATAACAACCTGCTCAAAGCTTCGTAAATGATCCATATACATGTCAATAATAGCAACAGGCTTTCGATCAGGGCAGAAAGGTTCTCAATTTTCCCGTGTCCGAAATGATGATCTTTATCAGCCGGCCGGTCAGACAGCCGTACGGCAATCCAGGTGATCCCTGCTGCGACAAAATCCAGTGCCGAGTGCAGCGCTTCTGATAAAATCCCCAGACTCCCGGTCAGAATCCCAACCACAAGTTTGAAACCGGTCAGGAAGACTGCTGCGATCAGAGAGGTGAGGGCGACCCTGTTTTTCTCCCTGCTTGCTTTTTTTGGGATGGTATCTGCTGACTGCTGTGCCATGAGTCAGCAAGTTATTAAAAATAAGAGAGTGCAATGGTGGTCCTGCTCCTTTTTGTGATGATGAGAATGTTGTTGACCCCGGCTGTCATCTGATCTTCGTGTCTATCCCGGTATAGTACAGGTCAAAACCTCCCTTTCCGCCTGGCCTGTTGGAGGAAAACATCAGAAGGGCGTTATCAAAATCATGATAGCGCATGGTGACCGGACGGTACTCATCATAGCTGCTGTTGATCTTCTCCCCGAAATTCTTCGGGTCTGTCCACCCGCCATCTTTGAATAAAGAATAATAGAGATCGAATCCGCCGAATCCGCCCGGACGGTCGGATGTAAAAACAAGTAACCTGCCGTTTGCAAACGGACACTTATCGTCTGAATCCGAGTTCACACTGGAACGGACCGGCTCATGGGGAAGATCCGGCTTGAGCAGGCCGATCACGTTACCATCTGAAGTTACGGGCACTTCGTAAATATCAAAATCTCCCACTTTATCGGAGCAGTATAATATTTTTTCGATGTTTTCCGTATAATCTGCCACCCATTCATCAGGCATACAGAATTCACTTCCATAAAACGCCGGATACAATTCGTTTGCCTCTGAATTCAAAAATGCAATTTGCTCTGGCTTGAAAATTTCTGTAATTGTTGTGTCTCCCGAATACTTCAACTCACTGTAGATGAAGTTAATATCAAAATCCCCCCCGGAATCGCTGGCATACATCATCAGGTCGGTCCACAAAACTTCATATTCGTTGGGATACTGTTTGTACCCGAGTGCATACGGCCCCAGTTCATTGAAAGATGTATTGACCGAATCGAACATCGGATACAGATAATCAAAGTTGTCATCGGCCGGGTCGGCCCCGATCTCCAGCGTGCCTTCCGTTTTGCTCCACTCGATAAACATGTTCTCTCCGACGATATCAAAACTTTCCCCGTTACTGTTCCTGTTGGAGGAAAAGTGAAGCAGGTACCGGTAATAAACAAATGGAGCAGTCATGTTATAGTCATCATACTGGGAATTGACCTCGCCGAAATTTGTGACAGATTCCTCAAAATGCCCCGTATCATACCTGTACCCGTAGGGACAGGCGGTCAGGACAAGCAGGAGGACTGGAACCAGGAGTAACTTTTTCATGCTTTTTCTGTGAGGATGACAGATGCTGCTGGATGGTTGCGTCGAACCGGCCTGACAATGATCAGCGTATCCCGAGCTGAATGCTGACGCCCAGGAAGTTATCTTCCGGGTTGATCAGGAATGAACCGATCATCAGGACCGCGTCATACCACATGTGTGCCGCCACCGCGGGTCCGATGTTATAATTTCTCCTCTGGACGGACCTTCCCAGAAAATATCCTGCAATGGTCGCTTCCCCCACCTGCAGGAGGGCTGCACCGTAATCGGGTTCTTCGGATGCAAATGCATTGAAGAAATGCAGCACCCCGAAAGTCAGGCTGGAGAAAACCAAACCTTTTCCGGGCCCGTACCTGTAATCCAGGACCGGCATCAGCCAGTTCCTGAAGAGATACTCTTCGCTCACTCCGGCGCCCCAGCTCATGGCCAGCGATGCGGCACTGAAAACAGGAAGTGCACTGTTCCTGGGAATATAGCGGTCCAGGAAGTACATCTTTTTCACCTCCGAGACAGGGTAGGTTTCCAGGTGTTTTTCAATACCCAGGAAAACACCGGCCAGGAGCACCATGCCCCCTGTAATGGGGGTGAGGAAATTCTCCGGTTTGAAGGGAGCCAGATACAGATCCTTATCGGAAATATCATCATACATAAAGTCAGGTTTCCTGTACTTCATGATTGCAAGCTGGTTCCTGACAAGTGTCAGTTTTTCGGTCTGGAAGGCCATCGTACCGATCGCGAGCGGATAGTTGTAATAGGGTGAATTGCTGTTATCCCTGAGGGATTGATCATATTCCATTCCCAGGTACAGGCCGCCGAGTTCCAGCACGGAAAAGACGGCCCCTTTTACATATTGTTTCTGATAAAAGTATGAACCACCGGGCAGGAACATGGTCCATAACGGGATTCGTTCGGGCATCGCGTCACGGACCGTATCAGCAGGCTGACCCAAAATCCGGATCGTTACCGCAATCAGGGATATGATCAGCATTGCCTTTTTCACAAATGCAACTTACAAATAGTTTGGCAAATGCCGTAGCAGCACATCTCTTAAAAAATATGATTATCTTTCATCCTCAATCCAAAAACAACTAAATCATAGCATTATGAAAGAACTTTACAAAATCACTTCTCTTTTCCTGGTAGTATTCCTTATGAGCGGTGAGCTCTTTGCGCAAACGAACCTGATGTATGTGGGTAAAACCGATGAAGTGTCGGACACAAGACTGATGGAATTCCTGGATCTTCAGGGGTATTCAGTGACTTTTGTGACCGAGGATGATTTTAAGGCAGCGACCCCTTACAATGAAGCATTTGCCTATGATGGGTTCGATGCCATTTTCATTTCAGAGATCATAGGTTCTTCCAGTGCCAATAATTTCAAAACGGCAGGCTTTCCCATTCCCTGTGTATCGGCTGAAGGATACTGTGTCAGGGTCGGCCGGTGGGACCTCATTACGGACAATGACACCCAGTTTAAGCAGGCGAGCAGCACCGAATTGAATGCAGATGTGCTCACCCTGATCATCAATGATGTGGACCACTGGATCGCAAATATTTACGGGCCTCAATATCCCCTGGTCTGGTCCACGGCGGAAGATCCCACCGGGTTGGGCGTTACTGGCTGCAAACTCAATGAAAATGTGGTCGATGCCATACCGATCGCCACCTACCAGCTGGATGTGATGGCAGACTTTCCCTCTGTATGGGCCATCCCCGAGGGGTCAACGCTGATCAGTGACAATACGGTGACACTGCCGAATATGGTGATCATCGGTACCATTGCCCCCGGTCTGGGCGATTATGCCACCCAGGAGTTCAATGAGCTGGTGGTTAATTCATTGAGATGGGTTACGAATGACTATGAGGTGGAGGGTGTAAACGATCCACAGCGGGAAACCCTGCGTGTTTGGCCGAATCCCACCAATGGAGTTGCTCACATTTCTTTGGATCTGGCTGTTGCCGGAAATGTTGCGATCAACATCTATGACATTACAGGCAAACTGATGGATGTCGTGGATGCCGGTATGTTGCCGGCCGGTGAGAATACCATTCAAATCGATCTGTCGGATCAGGCCGATGCAGTCTATATTTATGAGTTCATGACAGGCAGTGAGATCATCAGGGGGCAGGTATGTAAAAACTGAAAGATCTTCCGGTCATTTTGAACCGGCTACATTTCATAACAGGGCTGGGGATCACCTTTTACGGCCCTGTTTTTTGTGATCATCCGGAAGGGGATTTTTTTTATACCTGTCATTCAGCCCGATACCATTCAGGATCATGGGGATGATTTTCTCCAGCCTGGACTGCTTTGTCTCTTCTCTCCGGGCTGATTCAATATATTCCGCATATTCTTTCTGTTTGTATTCTGTCAGGTTCCCGAAGGCGTTTTTCAGTTTCTGATCGTTTCTGAGTGCGCGTTCAAGTGTCTCCGGAATCTCCAAAGGATCTCCTTTCTGCGGGGCCCAGGTTTTGCCCTCTTGCGCATTTTGAATGGCCTCGTTGATATAGTCAAGGATCAGCGTTTCATCAATTTCATCTGCAGAAGCAAACCGCCACTGGCGCAATGCTTTGGTTTTCCCCGTCTGGGCATTTACAAGCATCTTCCTTGTATCCTTCAGAAAGACACCGTCATAAAACCAGAGTGCAAAGTAATCTTTAAATCCGCCACAACTCACGATGTTCTTTCCATTCCAGGTATACACATCCGCATCCCATTTGGTGGTTCGCGTGAGACCTGTCTTTTCTATGATTTTCTTTACCAGGGCCAGTTCGTCCGCCCATTTCACGTTCTTTGTCATCGTTCAATTTTCACAAAATAGTTACCATGCATTTTATAACGGTTGATGTTTCCCTTTGGATCGCGCTCAAAGACCAATGTTTCGCCCAGTTCTCCGTCATCCCTTATTCTCCTGAACGTATCACCCTGAATGTGCCTGTAACATGTCATGGATTCTGCAGGCTGATCCGAAGGCAGATCCAGCGATACAAGGTTCCCCTGCCAGCCTGTAAGGAACACTTCGCCCCACCAGGGCATCTGGCTGTAATATCCCGTATATTCCTGGAGATCCTTTTCGGCGTCTGAGGGGGATTCATCACCAGCAGGGATCGTCTTATTCCGATCAGAATAAACCAGACGATATACAGTGGTCCGGCAACCACTGTCAAGATCTCTTTGATCATAACAGATTTGATCACTTGGATGGAATATTATTATCGGAGTTACCTGATCCTTAGTATCATCTGGGTGAAAGAATGGGCGGGGAACGAATAACTGAACGAGCTCCCTTTTGCTTTCACGGTCGAGGTAAACGGAAGATAATCCTCCTGATCATTCATGGTATAGGCTGCCTCAACATCATCGCAGTTGATGGTGTTAATGATTGCTGTTCCGTCAAATTCTCCCGTATCGCTGATGATATCTGTATGGATTGCTTCTTCCATATTCCGGTTGACCACATTGATCACGATTGTCCGGTTTTCTTCATCATATGCCGATGAAACGTGCAGATAAGGAATATCCCTGTAAATTTCTCCGTCAAATGTCCCGCATGCCACGTAGGGATCCAGCGAGACCCCTTTCACGTTTGTGCTAAACAATTTGAACATATGGAAAAACGGGGATTTATATGTCTGGCCGTCCCCGCCCCGGGACAGCAGACTGGTAAACATGGTAAAGTTCGCTCTTTTCACATAGTCTGCATGTCGCAGAAATGTGTTGAAATGCAGTGCTCCTGCCAGGGTTTGCATGTGACCGCGGGCATGGGGCGCCCATTCTGTGAAGGCGATGTGAAAGGGTTTATCGGGAACCTGATGCTTGATTTTCGCAATTTTGATCTGATTCGCTGTGGTTGAAATATATTCGTCGAAATGCCTTTCCCAGTCTCCCAAAAACACGCGGGGTGCCCGCTGGTTTTCAATTTCGTTGCTGAAGCCACCGCCCCAGTAGCGGTGGATGGCAATGTATTCCACATTTCTCTGGGTGATCATTCCATCGATGACATCCCAGTTCCACTGCTCCCATTCAGCAGGCACTCCGTCGTGGAACACCCATGAAGATCCCATTGCAAGAAAAATGGGTTGTGTGCACGTCTCGCATCCCCTGTTGACAAAATACATGATGGTTGCCACATCCCTGGCATAGGACACGTATTCCTTGGAAGTCAGGGCCACCGCCTGCCAGGGAACTCCATCCACTTCATTGCCAAGATGCCAGTACTTTACATGATAAGGCTCAGCATGCCCGTATTTCGCCCTTAAATCGGCCCAGTAGGAACCTGTGGGTGAATTTACGTATTCGATCCAGTTCCGGTTGTCTTCAAGGGTGGCTGTGGTCACGTTGATGCAGATGGAACTCTCCACCCCCATGGCACTGGCCAGTTGCAGCCATTCATCGGTGCCCACCTGGTTTCTGTCCATTACATTCCATGCAAGTTCCCTTCTGACCGGACGCTCCTCTTTCGGACCGATCCCGTCTTTCCAGTCATAGGTGAGGGTGTAATTGCCGCCGGGCCAACGCATATTGGTAAGCTGCAATTCCCTGGCAGCCTCAATATAATCGGTTCTGAATCCATCCTCATTGGCCAGGGGATGTTCAGGATTGTACAACAGGCCGTCCATCGTATTCCGGATGGGCTCCATGAAGACCCCGTAGATGTTTCGGTCAATTTCTCCGATTTGCCGGAGGATGTCAACTTTGATGGTTGCTTCTTGTGCGGAAACATCAGTAACAAACATGCATGGCAATGCACATAAGACCAGAAGCAGGATTTTTTTCATTGTATGAAGGTTTGGTGTTTTATATGATGGATTTCCCTTTTTTCTCCTGGACTCCGCGGGTCCTTCTACAGTGGAATTACCACTCCCAATTTAAGCAATATTTGCACGTAAGGCAACGGGTCTTTCGATTGGCACCCATCACTGAACGATCCGGGCGCCCCTTATCACATTAACCCACGTAACCAAATCTCTAAGCAAATGAAATACGGAGTGAACAGGGTGACGCTCGTCGGAAATGTGGGCGAGGTGCCCAGGGTATCTGAAAAGGACGGGGAGGCCTTCGTGGCCAATTTTCCCTTGGCGACCAACGAGGTGTGGCGCGACAGGGAGGGGGAGGAGATCCGCAAGACCGAATGGCACCGGATCGTGGTCTGGAACAAAGCGGCCGAGATCGTGAAGCAGTACGTGAAGAAAGGGGATGCGCTGTATGTGGAGGGCAAGATCTCAACCAATTCATGGGATGACAGGGAAGGGAACCGACGTTACAGCACGGAGATCATCTGCGACAATTTCCTGTTCCTGTCGCCAAGGAACAACGGGGATCCGGCGGAACCGCAGCCGGAAGCGGAATGACAGGGAAATAGCGGTCCGGCGGCAGATGACCGTTGCTCATTCAACCGGAATGGGAATGGCTGTCGGAGGGTTCAGAACCCGGGGGACTATTGTTCCCTGCTGGCAAGTGCTTCCTCGACCAGTCCGATGTGGTTTTCCAGCTCGTAGCTGTAACCGGGGTAGAGTTCCCTGGCCCTGTGAAGGTTGTGAAGCGCTGCCTGGTGATTCCCCTGGAGGTAGTGCCCGTATCCCTGCTGGTGGATGAAAACCGCATTATACGGATCTGCCGCGATGGCCCTTTCAATGAGCTCCATGCCCTCTTTGATCTTCAATGCATTGCGGATCAGCACCCAGGCAAGGGATCCCATTTTTTCCGCGTTGTCCGGATCATATTCCCAGGCGGTCCGCAAATGCTTCTCCGCTTCCAGGTAATCCGTGGTCATGAAAAGTCTGCCCAGTTGGAAGGCAATGTCCGACTCGGTAAGGCCCTGCTTTCTCAGTATATTGATGAGCTCGGATGTATAGTATTCGGCCTCTGTGTGTCTGAGCCTGGAGTGGGCGCAGACCGCGTACCTGCCAATGATACCGGGATGATCCGGGTGGATCAGTGCCGCTTTTTCAAGGATCTCCTTTTCTTTCTGGTGCCTGCCGACCTTGTGGTAACAGAAGCTCAGGCTGATATAAATGGGGACAAGGGTCTGACTCTGCGGTGAAGGAAACAACCGTAATCCCCTGTTAAGCGCATCCATGGCATGCAGGAACTGATGGATCTTCATGTGTTCCATTCCCAGATCGAACCAGAGATGATACTGGGTTGTGTCCATCTCCAGGATCTTCTCAATAATGGGGATCAATTCATAAGGGGACCTGTTGTCATTGACTGCATTGAGGTATTCCAGGTTCAGGCTGAACAGCACGGAATCCATATGCTTTGTGGGGACCGTGTCCGGTAACTGGACCGGCCAGTCTTCCAGTATCAGTTCCTGCTGGGCCTGTGCGTGGATGATGAAAAAACTCAGGGCCAGGGAGATACAAATAATTTCAGCGTACCTGTACCACCTGGTGACCCTGCTGCTTAAGGTGTGGGAACCGGTTTTTTCCATGATTTCCGGGTGTGTGGCAGATATGACGCGATTCCGGCTGTAAAATTCACTGAGAAATATACGACTTACATGGAAAAAAGTCAATATCGCCATACTCACGACTGGTCCCGGTACGCTTCGACAGGTTCGCAGGAACAAACCAGGTTCCGGTCGCCATATGCATCATTGATGCGGCCCACCGAGGGCCAGAATTTATTTTCTCTGACCCAGGCAAGGGGGTAGGCGGCCTTTTCCCTCGGATATTCGTTCTCCCAGGTATCAGATACCACCATGGCGGCAGTATGGGGAGCGTGTCTGAGGACGCTCTTTTCAGCTTCCGTATTTCCGCTTTCTATCTCCCGGATATCCCCGTGAATGTCCATCATGGCCTGGATGAACCGGTCCAGTTCCGGCTTGGATTCGCTTTCGGTGGGTTCGACCATCAGCGTCCCGTGCACGGGAAATGAAAGTGTGGGTGCATGGAATCCGTAATCCATCAGTCTTTTTGCAATATCTGACTCGGTGATGTCAGCGGTGGATTTGAATTTCCTGCAATCCAGGATCATCTCATGGGCTACAAATCCCTTTGCTCCCCTGTAGAGGGTTTGAAAATGGTCCTTCAGCGATGCGGCGATATAGTTGGCATTGAGGATGGCAATGCAGGTAGCCCGGGTGAGACCTTCGCCTCCCATCATCTGAATGTACGCGTGTGAAATGGGGAGGATCCCCGCGCTTCCGTAGGGAGCCGCTGAAACGCTGCTGATCCCTTTTATACCGCCGGTTTCCACGAGGGGATGGGTGGGCAGGTATTCCACCAGGTGACGGGCTACTCCGATGGGGCCCACCCCGGGTCCGCCTCCGCCGTGGGGGATGGCGAATGTTTTGTGCAGGTTAAGGTGACAAACATCCGCCCCGATGTAGGCCGGACTGGAGAGTCCCACCATGGCATTCATGTTGGCCCCGTCCAGGTAGACCTGTCCCCCGTGTTCGTGCACAACATCAATGATCTCCCTGATGTTTTCCTCGAATACCCCGTGTGTGGAAGGATAGGTGATCATGATACAGGAGAGCGATTGACTGTGCGATGCTGCGACCTCTTTCAGGTGACTGGTCTTGATATTCCCCTGGTCATCGCATTCCACCACCTTCACCTGCAGTCCCGCCATCACTGCACTTGCGGGATTTGTACCGTGCGCCGATGCAGGGATCAGCACCACATTCCGGTTCTTTTCACCACGGTCCTTGTGGTAAGCCTGGATCACCCTCAATCCAGTGTACTCGCCCGCCGCACCTGAATTCGGCTGAAAGGAGACCGCATCAAAACCGGTGATGGCTTTGAGGGCGAACTCCAGTTCGTTGATCAACTGGTGGTATCCTTCTGTCTGGTCGACCGGGACAAAGGGATGGATGGAAGAGAACTCGGGCCAGCTCACCGGCATCATCTGGGCTGCGGCATTCAGCTTCATGGTACAAGATCCCAGCGAGATCATGGATTGGGTCAGGGAGATGTCTTTTCGTTCCAGCATCCTGATGTATCTCATCATGTCGGTTTCGGAGCGATAGCGATGAAAGACGGACTGCCGGAGGATGGGCGATTCTCTTGTGTATTTCTTTTGAAAGTGAAGGGATTCGTCTATGGATTCCTGAAAACGGACCGCTTTGCCGGCAACCTTTGAAAAGACTTCCAGGATCGCATTCAATTCCGTTACCCGGGTTGTTTCATCGGTGGACAGCTGCACGAAATCGTCTGACGGGTAATAAAAATTGATCCTGTGCGCTTCCGCCACTTCTTTCACCCGGGAGGATGAGATTCCCTCCGGCATCCGTACAAGGAGTGTGTCAAAGAAGTCTTCGTGTACAACCCTGTATCCCATCTTTTGCAGTCCGCCGGCCAGATAGGCCGCCCCGGCATGTATGGAGGTGGCGATCCTTTTCAGTCCCTCCGGACCATGATAGACCGCATACATCCCGGCCATACTGGCAAGCAATGCCTGGGCGGTGCAGATGTTTGAGGTGGCACGCTCTCTTTTGATATGCTGCTCCCTGGTCTGAAGCGCCATCCTCAGTGCGGGCTTGTCGTTCACATCTACTGAAACCCCGATGATCCTTCCCGGGATATGTCTTTTAAAAGACTCCTTTGTTGCAAAATATGCGGCATGGGGGCCTCCGTAGAAGAGCGGGATCCCGAAGCGTTGTGTGGACCCGACCACCACATCGGCTCCCCATTCACCCGGGGGGGTGGTCAGAATGAGGCTCATGATATCCGCCGCCACTGCTACCGAAATCTCTTTTTCATGCGCCGATCCGGTAAAGGAACGGTAATCCCTGATCTGTCCGTCGCCTGCGGGATACTGGATAAAACAACCGAACATGGAATCATCCAGCACGGCATGTTCATAATCTCCGTGGACCAGTTCAATTCCCAGCGGTTCGGCCCTGGTTCCAAGCACGGCCTTGGTTTGCGGGAAAATATTCTCATCCACAAAGAATTTTGTCCTGCCGGTCTGAACGGCGGAACGTGACCGTGCATTGAACAGCATGATCATGGCTTCGGCTGCCGCGGTGGATTCGTCCAGCAGTGACGAATTGGCGATCTCCATCCCCGTGAGTTCCATCACCATGGTCTGAAAATTCAGCATGGCTTCCAGTCTTCCCTGCGAAATTTCTGCCTGGTATGGCGTGTAGGAAGTATACCAGTTGGGGTTCTCCAGGATATTGCGCTGTATGACCGCCGGCTGGATCGCACTGTAATAGCCCAGCCCGATATAGGATGTATATACTTGATTCTTCGAAGCAATGCCGCGGATATGGCCCAGGTAAGCATGCTCATCAATGCCATCAGGCAGTTCCAGGGTTGTATCATCCAGTATTGCAGCGGGAAGGGTCTTCTCTATAAGTTCCTTCATGGAGCCAACGCCAATTTTATCAAGCATCTGCTCAATTTCGGACTGCCGGGGACCGATGTGCCGTTCGGTGAATTGATCCAGTTTCATTCCCATGATTCCTTATGAATGAATAATCGCATAGGTTTTTGAAGCCCAAAGATAACAAAACAGGCAGTGAAAAATGGTGTGTGAAATCATGTTATTCAGCCATGGAGAAGTATGGATTCTCCCGGGCTTCCCGCCCGATGGAGGTGGACGGGCCATGACCCGGATAAACCGCTGTATCCCCTGGCAGGACAAGCAATTTCGATTGAATGGATGCGATGAGGATCTCGTAATCACCGCCCGGGAGGTCTGTTCGGCCGATACTTCCTGCAAATAAGGCGTCGCCCGAGATCACGAAGCGCCCCTCCGGGGAATAGAAGGCAAGGCTGCCCGGTGAATGTCCCGGCACATGGAGTGCGCGCAGCATGTATTTTCCGGCTGCGATCCTATTCTCATCGTCAATATAACTCTCGATGATGGGTAGTGGCTCCGTTTTCAGTCCGAATATTTCCCCCATCCGGTGGGCGGATGCCGCGACAGGAACTTCTCCGGGATGGGCCCTGAAAGGTTGTCCGTACACAGATTTCAGGTGATGAACTCCCAGAATATGATCGACATGACAGTGGGTATTGACCTGCCCGGTGATCCGGAGGTTGTGTGACGAGATGAAGGCATCAAAATGTTCCCTTTCATCTGCCGTGTGGAACGCCGGGTCCACCACAAGGCAGTCTCCGGCTTCATCCCAGACGAAGTAGGTGTTCACCTGGAATGAATTAAAGGTCATGCTGTGGATTTTAATCATGCGATTGGTTTTTACCGCGCAACAATGGAACAAAGGAAAAATACCCGTGCTCTGTGCGGGTGTGATCCGCTTCCGAAGTACGGACCACCCGGATCATCTTCTGACCGAAGCGGTCGCCTTCTGGAAGCACCAGAATCCCTCCCACTGCAAGCTGCTCCAGGAGCTTTTCAGGAACTTCGGGGGCAGCAGCTGTTACCAGGATCCTGTCGAACGGGGCAAATGCCGGCAAGCCCTCGTATCCGTCTCCATAAAAGAATTTGGCGTGATAATTCAATTCTCCCAGGGTTTTCTGCGCGCGCAGGAACAATTCACGCTGCCGCTCTATGGTGAATACCCTTGCTCCCAGTTCCAGCAGAACGGCAGTCTGGTACCCCGAGCCGGTCCCCACCTCCAGCACTTTCATGTGTCTCTTTACATCCAGCAGCTCGGTCTGGAAAGCGACCGTATAGGGTTGGGAGATGGTCTGTCCGGCCGCGATGGGGAACGCCTTGTCGGTGTATGAGAAATTGATGAAGCTGCTGTCCATGAAAATGTGCCTGGGCACCCGGTTCATGGCTTCGAGCACCTCCTCATGGCGGATCCCTTTTGTCCGGATGGAATCGATCAGTTTTTGTCTTAATCCTTTATGGCGGTAGCTGTCCAAGATTCAAAGATTGTCCGGTTAAAATTAGCAGTTATTATTTACTTAACGAATGATAAAAAAGACAACCTGTTCAAACGGCCGGGAGTTGCACATATTCTTAAACATATCTGGCAATTTTTTTCTCTGTCCCATGCAATTATTTGCCATACATGAGAGTTATAGTAGGAAGAGCCTGCCCCTAGCTTGCATGAAAAACCACAGGAAACAGCGATTACTTTACATCGTATTCGACTATCTGGCTGCTTCTGCGGCATGGATCCTTTTCTATATTTTCAGGAAAATTCAGATTGAACCACAGGTTTTCGGAATTGATGTACCCATTGCCCTGGGGCCTCGTTTCTGGACCGGGGCCATCGGCCTGCCGCTGGTCTGGATCGTTTTCTACTATTTTACGGGTTTTTACAACAACGTATTTCGCCGCTCCAGGCTGGATGATCTTTTTCGCACCTTCATGACCTCGATTCAGGGTGTGATCGTCATCTTCTTTCTGCTGATCCTGGATGATACCATCCTGAATTACACCAATTATTACAGCCTCTTCTTCACCCTGTTTTTGCTTCATTTTACCCTGACCCTGATTCCCCGGATGATCATTTCCGGAAGGACAGTGAACAAAGTGCATAACCGGGAGATCGGTTTCAAAACGGTGATGATCGGCAGCAATGAGAATGCGGTTGATGTTTACAGGGACATCAGGGAGCAGAAGAAATCCAGCGGACATGAGATCCTGGGATTTATCCATGTGCGTCACAAGGAGCATTACCAGCTTTCGGATTACATAGACAACCTGGGGGGGCATGACAACATGGAAACGATCCTGCGGAACCTTGGAGCAGAGGAGGTGATCATTGCTCTGGAACCTTCGGAGCACGAAGAAATCGGAGATATTATCAACCGGCTTTCCATGCTCGATGTGCGTGTAAGCGCCATCCCGAGCATGACTGATATTCTGTCAGGCAAGGTGAAGAGTAACACCATTTTCGGCACACCCCTGCTGGAGGTGACCCACGAGCTGATGCCGGCCTGGCAGCAGAACCTGAAGCAGCTTTTTGACATCATCATCTCTGTGATCACACTCATCTTTCTCACTCCCATGATTGTATTCCTGGTCATCGGGGTGAAGCTTTCGTCACCGGGACCTGTGCTTTATAAGCAGCAAAGGGTCGGGAGGTACGGCAGGAGTTTTAAAATATACAAATTCAGGTCCATGTACCACAATGCGGAGGAGAACGGGCCGGAGCTTTCCTCCCGGCATGACCCGAGGGTGACCAGGTTCGGACAGTTTATGCGCAGGCACAGGCTGGACGAGATCCCCAATTTCATCAATGTCCTGAAAGGGGAAATGTCCCTGGTGGGCCCCAGGCCCGAAAGGGCATACTTCATTGAGAAGATTACCCGGAGAGCCCCACATTATATCCACCTGCAGAAAGTCAAGCCCGGCATCACCTCATGGGGACAGGTGAAATATGGTTATGCGGAGAATGTGGATGAGATGATCAAGCGGTTGCGATACGATATTTTGTACATCGAGAACATGTCCCTTTTCGTGGACCTCAAGATCCTCTTCTATACGGCCATTACCATCATTCGCGGAAGGGGGGTCTGATCCCGCCTGCCGGACTCCCTCACCCGGGATCATACCCGGGCAGCATTCACTCATTCAAGCAAACCCCTGCCCCTCAGCAAAGGTTCTATGGTGGGTTCCTTACCCCTGAATTTCAGGTAGAGTTCCATTTCATCTTCCGAACCTCCTTTTTCCAGGATGTTCTCCCTGAAAGCTGTGGCCGTTTCCCGGTCGAAGAGGCTGGTCTCCAGAAATGCATTGAATGCATCCTGGTCCAGCACTTCCGCCCAGATATAGCTGTAGTAGCCGGCTGAATAACCTCCGGAGAAAATGTGCTGGAAGTAGGTGGAACGGTAACGGGGTATGATCTCATCGATCAGCCCGATCTTATCCATGGAATTCGCTTCAAATGCGTTTATATCAATACCCGCAGCATCCTTCAGGGTGTGATAATCCATATCCAGGATCGAAGCTGCCAGGTATTCAACGGTGACAAAACCCTGGTTGAATTTGCTTGAGGCAATGATCTTATCGATAAGCTCCTGCGGGATAGGCTCCCCGGTTTGGTAATGTTTCGCATAATCCTTCATCACATCCGGATGGCCCTGCCAGTTCTCCATGATCTGGGAGGGAAGTTCCACGAAATCACGGGCTACGGATGTACCCGAAACAGTCAGGTAATTACATGCTGACAGCAGGGAATGCAGTGCGTGACCGAATTCATGGAAAAAAGTCTCTGCCTCATCAAAGCTCAGCAGTGCAGGTTTGTCGCCCGTGGGGCGGGTAAAATTCATGACGATCAGCTGGACCGGGTGAACGAATTCGCCTTCCCTGATATGTTGCTGACGGATGCTTGTGCTCCATGCGCCGCTTCGCTTTCCGGGTCTGGGGTGAAAATCCATGTACAGGATCCCTACATGGGATCCGTCGATGTCCTTCACTTCATATGCAAGTACCTCCTCATGATAGACCGGGAGATCATTCCGCGGCTCGAGGGTGAGTCCGTAAAGTTTGTTCACCACGCTGAACAATCCATCCTTTACCGCCTCAAGACTGAAGTATGCTCTCAACTCTTCTTCATCAAGGTCATACTTTTCCTTCCGGATCTTTTCTGCATAGTACCACCAGTCCCAAGACTCCAGATCGAAATTTCCGCCTTCCTTACTGATCATTTCCTGCATCATCGCGGCCTCTTCTTTGGCTTTTTTCAGGGCAGGGTCCCATATTTCCAATAAAAGATCGTATACCTTTTCCGGCTCACCGGCCATCCGCTCGGTCAGTACATAATCGGCATGGGTTTCATATCCCAGCAGTCTGGCACGCTCGATCCTGAGCGCCAGCAATTCGGCAACGATCTCCTTGTTGTCGTATTCATTTCCGTTATTGCCCCGCATGAACATGGCCCGGTAGAGCTCTTCCCGAAGGTCCCGGTTCCCGGCATACTGCAGGAAAGGGATCCAGCTGGGTGAATGAAGGGTGAACATCCACCTGCCCTCGTATCCGGCCTTTGCAGCAGTTTCTGCCGCAGCAGATCTGACCGATTCGGGCAGACCCTTCAATTCGGCTTCATTTTCAATGACCAGCTCGTATGCGTTGGTTTCCTTCAGCAGGTTATCCCCGAACTGCAAGGAGAGCATGGAGAGCTTTTCATCGATTTCCCTGATCCTTTCCTTCCCGGTCTCATCCAGATTGGCACCTCCCCTCACAAAACTCAGGTAGATCTTTTCCAGTACCCTGGATTGCTCGGTGGTCAGATCCATCTGATCCCGGTTATCATAAACGCTTTTCACCCTTGCAAAGAGTTCCGGGTTCAGCATGATATTGCTCTGGTGGGCCGAGGTGATGGGGACCAGGATCTTTGCGATGGAATCAATTTCATCATTGGTCTCAGCTGATCTCAACCTGTAAAAAACACCGCCCACCTTTCTGAGGATCTCCCCGCTGGCATCAAAGGCTGCGATGGTATTCTCAAAGGTGGGTGCGGCGGACTGCCGGATGATGGCATCAAGCTCCGTTTCCTGCTGCCGGATCCCTGCCTGGAAGGCGGGGATGAAGTGTCCGGTTTCAATGAGGTGAAAAGGAGGGACGCCAAAAGGGGTGTCATAATCGCTTAAAAATGGATTCATGGTTTGTTTTTTATCCCCATTGCATCCGGTAACGAGAGCAGTTATGGCGATGAGGAGGATCACATAATTTTTCACGGGAAGTAAGTTTTAGATGTAATTGTATCGATTAAAGGTGATGGAAGGGGTTCCATCAGGATCAGATCTCTTCGGTTTCCACCACCTTGCCGAGTATATCCGCATAGGGCATCATCAGGTACTCCTTCCCCTCAAATTCCAGTTCCGTACCTGTGAAATTTTTGTAGAATACCAGGTCTCCCACAGAGATCTCGGGATCTTCAATTCCACTCAGGGCCACGACCCTGGCAAATTGCGGCTTTGCTTTCACGGTATCCGGGATGATGATCCCCGAAGCTGTTTTCGCTTCGGCTTCTTCAAGCTCCAGGAGCACATGTTGATTAATTGGCTGTAACTCTTTCATTTTGATTGAGATTTAATGTTTGTGTTATTTTTATTTATTGTATGTCAAGCAGTTGATTGATTCTGGCTTTATCAAAGCCCACCACGACC
>Ga0116196_1000064_pt1 | contig 26430 bp, 19 predicted proteins | sample ZodSprso05mmetaG_FD_97002 | JGI IMG/M metagenome (GOLD analysis project Ga0116196, IMG submission 97002) | Hot spring sediment microbial communities from Zodletone spring, Oklahoma to study Microbial Dark Matter (Phase II) - Zodletone Spring... ... | reverse complement strand
GTGTTGGTTTGCAATCTGGAGGGACCGGTGGAGATAGAAAAGCGATGAATCCTGGTTATTCATTTCCCTGTGGACCGAACCCAGATTGTTAAAGACCGACCCGATGGTGTACTGATCTCCGATGGCGCGTGCCAGGGACAACCCGTCCCTGAGGTACCTCAGGGCCATGCTGTACTCTTTCAGTTCCACATAGGTTAGCGCCATGTTGTTATACACCGCTGAAAGGGTATAGCACTCCTCTTCAGAACCGGTTGAATCCTTATCGACCTTTCCCAGCACTTCCCGGAAGTATAAAAGCGCAGAATCATACTGCTGCCTGTCATACAGGATCAGTCCGATGTTATTCAGTGCATTGCTTTCCTCCCGGGGCAGTTTGTTCTCCCGGTAAATCTTCAGTGCGTTCTGGTAATGTTTTTCGGCTTCATCCAGTTTTCCCATTTCATGGGATACCGCACCCAGGTTATTTTCCATTCTGGCGACTCCTGCCTGGTCGCCTGCCCTTTCATAAGCATGGAGACTCTGCAGATAGAAGTAATAAGCTTCACTGAAATCGGCCATTTCATAGTAGATGTTCCCGATGCTGAGAGCGCAGCTTCCGATCTCCTGGTGGTTTTCCAGTTTGATGAATTCATCGAATGCTTTCCGGTAATAAAAGAGGCTTCTTTCAAAAGCCATTTTGTTTTCATAGATCTTACCCTTGCTTTTGAACAGGAACGGCAGAAGCTGGGCAGGATCACTTCTGGTGAAGATCAATTCGGCCTGGTTGGCGTAATACAGTGCACTGTCAGGAGTTTCATCCTGCAACGCCACAGAAAGCTCGTAGTATACTTTTCCCAGTTCGTTCCCGCTCAGGTCCCTGCTGCTGTTCAGCAGTCTGTCCGTTTTTGTCAACTGTGCCTGCAGCGGATTGAAGAGAAAAAAAATAAGACACATATGAATGTAGGTACGCTTCATGAGAGACGATATGGATGCTTGGTGAATGAAACCGGAGCAAATATACTCAATTTGGGATCACCATAAAGCAATATGACTACCTTTGAAGCAAATCATATCCCATGAAATCCAACAGGAAATTCAGCAAAGGAGAGGAACTTGCCAATGCCATCTCTCATTTTGCCGGAGCATTGCTGGCTGTGGCGGGACTGGTACTGATGGTCTACTATTCATCGACCAGGGGAAATCCCGTCCATGTGGTAACAACATCCATTTTCGGTATTTCCATGATCGCGCTGTACCTCTCCTCAACCCTGACCCATTTCCTGCCCGTGGGAAAGACCAAGGATTTCTTCTTCAATTTTGATATGATTGCCATTTATCTTTTAATTGCCGGTACATACACGCCATTCGCACTGGTGACGCTGAGCGGAACGCTGGGCTGGGTGATATTCGGACTGGAATGGGGACTGGCGCTGACCGGCATCACCATGATCCTTACCCGGCCCGGGAATTATGACCGGGGTGTGAATGCCTTCTATATCATCTCCTATGCGGTCATGGGATGGCTGATCATCATCGCGGTCGTGCCGATCCTGGAGCGAATGCCTACGATGGGGTTGGTGTGGATCCTGATAGGAGGATTCTGTTATTCTTTGGGGATCTTGTTTTTCAGGCTGTTTAAATTCCGGTATCATCACCTGATCTGGCATCTGCTTGTGGTCGCCGGCAGCCTGGCTCATTTTTTTGCCATCTTCTTCTACGTAATTCCCAGATAAATGCATGCTATTATGGCTACATGGCGAAAAAAAATCAATCAATAGCACCACTTTATGGATTTGGTATTAAAAAATATTACTTTTGTACCGTTATCAATTTTCAATTATTACAATGAAAGAAGGAAAAGTAAAATTTTTTAATGAATCCAAAGGATATGGGTTCATTAAAGACGTCGAATCAGACGAAGAGTATTTTGTACATGTATCTGGCCTGATTGATAAGATCAAGGAAGATGACGATGTCACATTCGAACTAACTGAAGGACGAAAAGGATTAAATGCAGTGAATGTCAAACTGATATAGTTGACCAGGTCATCACGTATTAATCTTGGACCCTCCGCCGTGCCGGAGGGTTTTTTTTGTATTCATGGATTTTCAGTATATATTTAAGAAACCTTGCTCCGGGCACCGGAAGGGCAACCCGGATTGCGATTCCGAAAAAACGACACTTGCATGCATGATGCAATAACACCTAGACAATATGTACTGTAACCGACGAAAATTCCTTGCCGCTTCGGTCATGGCCGGAGTGGGGACTTCCATGGGATTGAAAGCCGCGGCTGCCGATCCGGTCTCATACCCCGGATCAAAAGCCAGCCTCCCATCCCTAGAGGGAAGAAAAGTATTGTTCACCTATGGCGGATGGGACGGACACGAACCCGAACAATCCGTAGACCTGCTCAAACCCTGGATGGAAAGGGAAGGGGCCCTGGTTGAAGCCCACAACTCCCTGGACCCATATTCCGATAAAAGGTATATGGATGGCATTGACCTGGTCATTCAGATCTTCACCATGTCGGAAATTACTCCGGAGCAGGAGAAAGGCCTGCTGGATGCGGTGGAACAGGGAACAGGGATCGCAGGGTGGCACGGAGGGCTCTGCGATTCATTCAGGCAGAATGTGGCTTACCAGTTCATGACGGGGGGACAGTGGGTGGCACATCCCGGCGGGGTGATTGATTACAGTGTGCAGGTGGTGGACCGGGATGATCCCGTCACCCGAGGGCTGGAAGAATTCCACATGCACAGTGAGCAATATTACATGCATGTGGATCCCAATATCAAGGTACTGGCCACGACCACATTCAACGCCGAGCATGCGAGCTGGATCAGTGGGTGTACCATGCCCGTGGTGTGGAAAAAAATGTACGGAAAGGGGAGGGTCTTCTATACATCACTGGGACATGTCATGAAGGACTTTGAAGTTCCCGAAGCGCTTGAGATCCTCAAACGGGGAATCCGGTGGGCATCGGCAAGCAAATATGAGGAACCCGAACCCTGGAAGAACCCGGTCTATTGACAACATACAAACCGCGGATCCGCAGTCAGTTACTATTCCCGGATTTCACAGCGGATCGCTGTATGTAAGGAACAATGATATCATTCATCCTGCCGCTGGTCCCGTCATAAGTGACGGTTACCACGGGCACACCTGTGATTTTGCGGATCTGCCTCGTCATGGCCTCGGTTACAAGGGCCGGACAGCAATAGGAAGGATTGGTCTGGATGAACAGGGATACTTCCGGATAATTCTCCATGATATAGAAGATCTTCAGGATGTTGTCATAGGACTCGCCCGAATGGAGGGGATGGATATTGAACAGGGGTAAATATTTTTCCAGGTCTCTCGGGCGGATCACAGGCGCCGGTCCCAGGTACCTGGCAAAAGGTTTGTAATGCCTCTCATCCATAAATTTAAGGATGTTCAGCAAAACCCGGTTCATTCCCGTTTCCACATGTTCTCCACGCTGTTTCGCACGCCGGAATACATTTTCTATGACAATCTTCATGTAATCATGGTAAGGGGTCACCAGCACCTCGCCACCGGCTTCCTCAACTGTTTTGATCAAATCCTGGTTCATTATGTCATTATCCCTCACGTACAGGTCGCCGAAGATGGCCACCAGGGGTTTCCGCGCAGAAGCGTCATACGCAATCCCGTCGATCAGCCGAAGGCCCTTATTGATTGCACTGTCGATGGATTGTCCGCCCGACAGCGCCTCCATGAGGATTCCCTGGATCTGCGTAAAAATCCGGTCAGTCTCTCCGGTATTTTTTTCATAAGGCCTGATGCGACAGGCAGTTTTTCTGAACAAGCCTCCCAGCATGTAGGCAAAATAGGCATAATAGGTGATCCCCACCGACAGTTCCCTGTGCGTAAGCTCGCCTGAATAGACACTGGCCTTCTCCAGTCCGTTACCGCATTTTTCCAGGATCCGTTTGATATAAAAGGGGTACTGTCTTAAATTACAACTTATCCTGCCTTCCATCATCCAGAGGATGACCCTGGAAGGATCCAGTGCGTGCTTGCTGATATAATCCATGTAATCCTGGGCAATGATGCTGATGGGAAGGCACTGACCTGTATTGAGTGCCATGCTTCTTTGAATACTTAAATCGCTGGTTTCCAGTAATCTGGCATCAATTCCTGCCCTTTTTAGGTTGGCCACGACCAGGGGACTCACAAACATGTCCCAGTTGGGCATTAAAAGGATTTTCCCATCCAGTTTCGTCTCCACACCGGGCAGGAGAGATGCCAGATCGGGATCCGGCAGGGTGGCATTGCTGCGAGCATGATTACTGAAGGAACGCAGGGCGGCCTCAATCCTTGTCTCATAACCCACATTGGAGTCGTGCTCATCGATCTGTATGATCAGGTAAGGCTTGGAATACAGCTCCATCAACTGTTTGAAGTATTCGATAATGAAAGAATCGGGTGCGCATTTAAAGGCCGTGATCAGGACGGGATAGAGGTTATTTTTTTGTGCGACCCACCCGGCCGCGCGAAGGATATTGGCTGCGAAATGCCAGGGGATCTTTTGACGCAGGCCGTCCAGTTCGTATTCTCCGGTCCCGACAGGTAACATATCCTGGTAAAAAGCCCGGACCCCCATGTTTGTAAAAATATCCGGGATGCCCTTGTTCAGCGTTTCGGAGAGCACAACATAGGGTCTTCCCAGCAATACGACCGAGACTTCATCCCCGCCATGATCGAGCTTCGTGTAAAGTTCCACCAGTTTCCGCCTCACCTCCCTGTCCGCTTCCCCGGCCTTTATCATGGCACCTGTTACAGCTTTTTTTGTCATGTTCCCGAAGCCCATCTCTGCCAGGCTCTCCAGGAGGAGACTGGCATTGTGGTCGGTTTTTTTATTGAAATTCAGCATGGGACTGACCAGCTTTTTCCTCACATGATCGCCTTCATGGAAAGCCAGTGAAGCACTGAACTGGGTGTAGTAACAAAAATTCTCCTCGGTCTGGAACGGTTTTATCCTGGATTCCAGATAGACAGGCATGAATATATAATCGCACCTGTCTGCAATGTATGCCACATGACCGTACATGGAATCGATGGGGGCGCAGAATTCGGCTCCGGCTATCTTTTTCCCCGACTTCAGTGAGTCCCTGTATCCTTCGCTGGTATGTACCGGAATACCCATTTCCCTGAAAAAAGTGGTCCAGTATGTCAGATCTTCCATCAGGTGCAGTGTGGCCGGGATGCCTACCACAGGAGCTCCTTTGCCCCCCTGAATCCTTCCGGAGGGTAAGGGGAGGATTTTCTGCCGCTCCTTCAGCAACTGGAATCCGGCAGTCCGGTTGCTCACGAATTTCTTCGTACCATAGTCCCTTCCGCACAGAAAACCGTACGCCACTTCTTCTCCGTCAATGACGGCCACACTGATGGTGCAGTGGTTCAGGCACAGATCACACATTTCGGTCCGGATGGGAATGGATTTTTTGTAAATTTCCACACCCCTGAACCGGCTCAAACCCCGGTGTTCTTCCATCAGCAACAGTGCGGTCCCATAAGCTCCCGTAAGATGGCAGAAAGGGGATACATATATGGTTTTTCCCAGCCGCTGCTCAAATGCCGCCACCAGGGCGCTGTTCTTTGCCGTGGCCCCCTGGAAACAGATATGGTCACCGATGTGTGCCTCACTTGCCACCTTCTTCAGATAGTTTTCCCGTACCGAATGGATCACCGTGGCCAGTACCTCCTCCACGGAATAACCCTGGCTGAGTAACTGGTTGATATCCCGTTCCATAAAAACCGTACACCGGTCGCTCGCCAGGGGAGCAGGCCGGTCTGTGGCCAGCCGTTCATAATCTTTCAGATCCACTCCCAGCCTTGAAGCCAGTTCTTCAATGAAACTCCCGGTGCCCGCCGCACACACCGTATTCATGTGTGAGAAAGTTACCATCCCGTCCCGCATCTGTGTAAACTTGGCATCCTGTCCGCCGATTTCAATGATGGTGTCCGTCTTGGGGTCCAGTTCATATGCCGCACGCGCATGTGCCGTGATCTCATCCACCACCTGGTCAGCCCGCAGGAGTGTACCGATGAATTTCCGGCCCGAACCTGTGGTGCCGCAGCCAAGGATGCGGTAGCTGATACGGGAATTCGAAGCTTCATGGTCGATGGCTTCCATAATTGCCTGTACAGCCTTCAGAGGCTGCCCGGAGGTATAGGTATAATATCCTGATAGCGGCTTGCCATCCTTCCGCAGGATGAGCGCTTTGGTGCTTGTTGAACCCACATCGATGCCCAGGTATACCGCTGTATTTCCATTGACCGCCTCTGCAAAACGGTCCACCTGGACGGCCTCCACATGGTGGGTCATGACCGGGTGATAGACGGTCTGACCGGGCATGATCCGGGTTGGTGAGCCGGTGGATTTTTTATGCAGCGGTGGATAATAGTAGGGAAGACTGCCCCTCGCATGCAGGATCCTGGGTGGATTGCTGACAGGCCCGAACTGCTCCATCCGTTGCCCGTTCTGAAACTCCTTCAGCAGGAGACCGGCAGCACCCAGTGCGGGGAACAGGTGGGAGTGGGCATGGACTGTGAGTTCCTTTCCGATGATCTGTTGCAGATGTCTGACGACGGACCGGTTCTTGGAAACACCTCCTGTCATGTAGATGGGGGACTCGGGGACTGATTTGCTGAACAGGGTATCGGCGATATTGTCTGCCAGTCCTTTGCACAGACTGTCACAGATGGCTTCCAGTCCGTATCCTTTCTGCTGCGCATGGATCAGGTCCGTCTTGGCAAATACGGCGCACCTTGCTGCAATGTCGGGGACGGGAGACCTGTTCTGCATGGCCATCTCCGAGATCTGCGAGGCATCATTCAGCCTCAGTCGCGTTGCCTGCTGATCCAGGAAGCTGCCTGTGCCGGCTGCGCAGGAGGAGCTGTGGCTGGTCTGCAGGTATTTCCCGTCCGCATCCAGTTCGATCAGGAAAAACCTTTCAGCCCCCACATGCAGGATCGAACGGGCACCCCGCCCCAGTCCGGATACCGCTGCCATGATGGAAACCTGGGGATCGAATCTGCTGACTTCCCGCGTAAAATGTGTTTTCCCGACCGGGGCCGCGATCCCTTTCAGACCCGGAGAGATGTATCTTCCCAGCAGTCCATCCATTACACCCCGCACATCTCCTGAATGAAGGACATAGGTCTGGTTCAACAGTTCTCCCTCCATGTCCAGCGAGACGATGCATACGGACACGGAGCCCACATCAATCCCGATTACATAATCCTGGTGAACCCTTCGCTTTTTCTCCATGGCTGCGGATGAATCATGCAATGTAAACATTTTATACCAGGAATGATGTAATTCCGCTCGCGCATTGGCTGCCTGGCTCAAGGTTCCCCGCAGCAAGCTGCTGGGAGAATCAATCGCAGATTTTGCCCCATCATCCGTAAAAAAATTTACGACATGTTGTTGGACATATAAAAATTATCTCTATTTTAGGAACCTTAAACCGGATCCATGAATCCATACACCGTGAACAATTGCTGGCGCTGGCGATGGTGGCATAGCCTTCAGGATGCTTCGTGGGCAATGGTTGACTGGTGAAAATTTGATTTGGATAATTATTGCACGGGGCATGTTGATTAAAACCTGCCCCGTTTTATTTTGATAATTTTTAATCCCTAAAATCCAGAACATGAAAAGCTTGAGAAAGATTTTACTCGATGAACATGAAATGCCGAAACAGTGGTATAATCTTGCGGCAGACCTGCCCGGAGTTCTGAATCCACCCCTGGGACCTGATGGAAAACCGATTGGTCCCGAAGCACTTGCCCCCGTATTCCCCATGAACCTGATCGAACAGGAGATGAGCACCGAGCGATGGATCGATATCCCGGAAAAAGTGCTCGAAATGCTTTGGTTATGGCGGCCATCCCCCCTGGTCAGGGCCTTTGGTCTTGAGAAGGCGCTGGGAACCCCCGCCAGGATCTATTATAAGAATGAAGGACTGTCACCTGCCGGAAGTCACAAACCCAACACGGCTGTAGCGCAGGCATATTATAACAAGGAGTTCGGGATCAAGAAACTGACGACGGAGACAGGCGCAGGTCAGTGGGGGAGTGCCCTGGCTTTCGCATGTGCATTGCTGGGACTGGAATGCAAGGTGTTCATGGTACGTGTAAGTTTCGATCAGAAACCCTTACGGAAGATGATGATGCAGACATGGGGAGGCGACTGTGTGGCCAGTCCCAGCGAGGAGACCCAGGCGGGAAGGAACGTACTGGCAGAACACCCCGACACCCCGGGCAGCCTGGGAATTGCCATCAGCGAAGCCGTGGAAGCGGCTGTATCAGATACATCGGGCCAGACCCGTTATTCGCTGGGAAGCGTGTTGAACCATGTGATGCTTCACCAGACCATCATCGGACTTGAAGCGAAAAAACAGCTGGCGAAGATCAATGAAAAAACCCCTGACGTGGTGATCGGTTGTGCGGGTGGCGGCAGTAATTTTGCCGGACTGAGCTTTCCCTTCATGCTGGACAAGATCAATGGAGCGGAGATTGATATCATTCCCGTCGAACCGGCCAGCTGTCCCACTCTCACCAGGGCCCCGTTTGTCTACGACCACGGCGATCTGGCCAAAATGACCCCGTTGCTGGCCATGTACTCACTGGGACATGGATTCATCCCGCCGCCCATTCATGCAGGGGGGCTCCGGTACCACGGCATGTCACCCCTGGTGAGTCACGCCGTGAAGCATGGCCTGGCCACACCGCTTGCCCTGCACCAGCTGGAGTGTTATGAGGCAGGAATGCTCTTTGCACGTACCGAGGGCACTATTCCGGCCCCCGAGACAAACCACGCGATTGCCTCGGCCATCCGGGAAGCCAGAAAAGCCAAAGAAGAAGGGAAGGAAAAGGTGATCCTTTTCAATTTCAGCGGGCATGGCCTGATGGACCTGACCGGTTATGACAAATACATACACGGTCAGCTGAAGGATTATTCCCTCACTGACGCTGAATATGAGCAGTTTGTGGCTGTACTGAAAAATCATCCGGTTCCGATAACCTGAGCGGCACAAACCGGTTTGGATGATCACCCTGCCCCTGGAGACGCTGAAGGGGGCAGGTCCGGTCAAACAAGGCTCGCTGAGAGTTTGATCTCAGCAGCTGCAAGCAGCCTGGATATGGGACATTTCTCCTTGGCTTCAGCTGCAAGTTCCTGAAACCGCTCCCGGGAAATCCCTTCACACCTGACGCGGGTATCCAGTTCGATGGTAGTGATCACCGGTCCGATCTCATCCCTTCTGAGGTGCACCCTGGCGGATGTTTCAATGCTTTCGGGAACAAAGTTTTCTTCGCTCAACAGCCCTGAAAGGAACATGGAAAAACAACCTGCGTTTGCCGCCCCCACCAGTTCTTCGGGATTGGTGCCCTCACCCTCCTCAAAACGGGATGAAAAAGTATAAGGTCCGGTGTAGTTGCTGAATTTCATGGTACCTTTTCCTTCTTTCAGGTTACCGGTCCATTTTGCATTTGCTGATCTTACTGCCATAACATTCGAATTTGTAGGTGAACAATCAGATGATCCTCTTACATAACCCTTCATGGGTCGTTTTGTTCGGCACCCGGTTTCTCTAACATATGGTGTAACTTGACTTTTATTTGTTCATGACGTACTTTTAGGTAGATTCCTAACGCACCCTGCCATGAAACAGTATTTCTATCTTTGCGCCACTCCCGAGTCGCTGATCGCCTCTCACCTGGCACCGGAAGATTTCGGGAACTATCTGGCTGTGGGCACAAAAAAACGGATCCGCGGACAGGCCATTTATTTCGAGGTGGACCCCCAGAAAATGAACTCCCTGCCCTGGGAGTATATTGAGCAGCGGCTCGTACCCTATGAAAACGGCGAACCCAAGCGTTCGGTCTATCTTTCCATATACAGATCCATGGAGAGCACGCCCCTGGAGGCCCTCAGGAACCTTTACCTTGTAACCGATGACGGAAAGGTACTGGAGCTTGCGCACCGGACCTACAAACCCGACGAGCGGGATATGATCCATCTGTACCAGCAATTCATTCCCATTGCCACCCGGGTGGCCAGCAAGCTTTCCCCGCCCGAGTTTATCAGCTTCCTGACAGATACCGGTAAACCGTTATCGGCACCCAGGCTCTTCATGGCCGAACTGAAACTGGGAAAACTTGCACTGCATCCCGACGCGCCCATTCACGATCTTCCCTATCCCAACCCGGATCACCTGAGGGACTGCCTGTCCAGGCTGATGTCATCTTCAGAACGGCTGACCAAAACAGTGATCCGGCAGGTGAAATCAGAGATTTCCTACCGCACGATCAGGGATGGATTCTTTGTGGGTGATCAGGAAAATTTCCTGTATTATCCTTTTCCTTCCGTGGAGGAACTGGAGGGAAAATATTACAGATGGTGGAGATCCGCGCTTACCCAGTGCTTTTAATTTTCTGTGTGAAAAGCTGCACAACGATGAAAAGGATCCTGACCGTGCTGGTCATTTTGAGCAGCCTGGCGCTCCGCATGACAGCATCCGATCCTCCCCCCGTGATCGGTCTCTGCATCGAAGCTCCCGCTCCGGAACAACTGGAGCAATTCCTCTCTTTTATGGAAAATGACCTGGCAGCGGGAGGAATCAACACCCTGGTTCTCCGGGTGGATTACCAGTATGAATATGAATCCTTCCCGGCCCTGAGGGGTAACAGACCACTTTCCAAAGCGGAGGTAAAACGGCTGGTCAGCACTGCACGGAAGCATCATATTACCCTTATTCCACAGATCAACCTCCTGGGGCATCAGTCCTGGGCGGGAACCCTGAATAAATTGCTGGAAGTGTTTCCGGAATTCGATGAGAACCCTTCCGTGGCGATGCCCGGGCAATACCGGTGGCCCAACGAGGATGGGTTGTACTGTAAAAGTTACTGTCCCCTCCACCCGGAGGTGCATGAAGTGGTCTTTGCCCTGGTGGATGAGATCATGGAGGTTTTCGAGGCCGGGGCTTTTCATGCCGGCATGGATGAGGTCTTCTATATCGGGGAAGCGGAGTGTCCGCGCTGTGGTGGTAAGGACCGGTCCGAACTGTTCGCGGGGGAAGTGAACAGGATCCGGGATCACCTTGCTGCAGGTGGTAAAGAGCTGTGGATCTGGGGTGACCGGCTGCTGGATGGCCGTACAACGGGACTGGGCATGTGGGAAGCCAGCGAGAATGATACCCACAGGGCCATTGATATGATACGCAAAGATGTGGTGATCTGCGACTGGCATTACGAAAGGGCTGATCCAACGGCCGCTTATTTCGCCCTGAAGGGATTCCGGGTCGTTGTTTGTCCCCATAACCGGCCGGAAGTGACGGAAGCGCAGCTGGAGATGCTGGAGGACTTTCAAATGCACAGCAATGATGTGCTGAAGCCCAGGTATTACGGATTCATGCAAACTGTATGGAGCCCGGCCGGCAGGTTCCTGGATCTCTATTACGGGCAAAATGAAGACCCGGAAAGAATGGGGCCGGTGCAGAGTTTCAGGGAGATGGTAAGGTTTTACCGGGATGCGGACTGAAAAATCCCCGCCTGAAATCCATCGATATTTTTAGTTACTTTGGTACCATAAAACGTAAGCCAGGATCCATGCACTTTTCCCTCCGACCTGAAGAGCGCCCGGAGCAACAGATGCGTATAGTAAGTATCGACGAGATCCTTTCCATCGGAGAACGATTGCCGGGGGATAGGCCTGCCCTGGCAAACTATTTTTCACCCACCAGGAAAGAAACCTTTGTGAAGGAATTCCTGCATTATCTGAATACCTGGCTGCTGGAAGCCAGACATGGCAAACTGGACAGCGATCTCTACCTGGTCTTTGTTCTTTCCTTACAGTTTACGGCTCCGCTGCTGGAGATCCAGACGGAGAAGGAACTGGGGTTTTTCTGCCGCATACTTGAGAAGAACTACCGGGTGGAGGAACTGGATCTGAACCTGCATTTCAGTCTGGATGGATATGAGGAGGGGATGGTAGGCGAAAAGGAAGCCATTGAGACATTCCGGGAAGAACTGGAGGAAACCTATACAGGTTCCAGGGAGGTAAAGCAAAGTGTGCAGAAAAGGCTGAAAAGGGATGCCATCGAGGCCATCATGCGGTGGCAGAAAACAAAATCCCTTCCTGAACTGGCAGAGGCATTCGGACGCAGCATCGTCATCCCATCCTTCTTTTCTTTCGTGGATAAAAAACTTGTTAATTTTTACAGGAGTACCACTGAAGGGATCACCTACCAGGTGATGATACCTGAAGAAATACAATAATTACATGAAAAATTTAAAAGCATTTGTTCTTATGACGATCATCACCGGACAATTCACCGCATCCGCCCAGTTCCGCGGACCGGCAACCGGTGTGTTTCGCACCTTTTCTGATGTGGGATCGCCCCTGATTCCCGGCCGTGCTGCCTATCAGGAGCCGGACCAGGAGTACTGGCTGGAGGGTTCGGGCAGCAACATCTGGTTCGGGGAGGATAGTTTCTCCTTCCTCTGGAAGGAAATGGAAGGGGATTTCATGATCCAGGCCAGGGTCAGATTCCTGGGAGAGGGGACCGACCCACATCGCAAGACCGGCCTGATGATCCGAAATAGCCTTTCGCAGGATGCAGCCCATGTGAGCTGCGTGATACACGGGGACGGACTCACTTCGCTGCAGTATCGCCGCACAACGGGTGCAGACATGGAAGAGGTAAGGTTTGACATGACTGCGCCCGATATGATCCAGCTGGAGAAGAAGGGGAGCCGCTTTACCATGTCCGTGGCGCATTTTGGAGAAAACTATGATGAGAAGAGCGTTGAGATGGTGCTGGACGGGAATATGCGGGCCGGGCTCTTCATCTGCGCCCATCATGACTCGGTGACCGAAGAAGCATTGTTCAGCAATGTCCGGGTTTTCGGCACTGCGCCGGATGACCTGGTGCAGTATGAAAGATACCTGGGCAGTCTCCTGGAAGTAATGGATGTGGAAACCGGACATCGAAAAATCCTTGACGGGGCACAGGGATCATGGCAGGCCCCCAACTGGACCACCGACGGGAAGTACCTCATCTATAATGCAGACGGTCTGCTTTACAGGTACGATCTGAAAGGCAGGTCTTCACAGGTTCTGCCCACAGGGTTTGCCACCAGCAACAACAATGACCACGTACTCTCTTTTGACGGGAAACAGATCGGGATCAGTCACCACGCGGAGGAGGACCAGGGCAGGTCTGTGATTTACACCCTGCCTTCCACGGGCGGAACACCGCACAGGGTCACTCCGGAAAGTCCTTCCTACCTCCATGGCTGGTCACCCGACGCCAGATTCCTGGTCTATACCGGGGGACGGGATGGCAATTATGATATCTACAAAATAGCGTCCGGGGGAGGTGAGGAGATCAGGCTCACCCATGTACCCGAACTGGACGACGGTCCGGAGTATTCCCCGGACGGGAAATATATCTATTTCAACTCGGCAAGGACAGGGACCATGCAGATATGGCGCATGGATGCTGACGGGCGCAACCAGACCCAGATCACCTTTGATGGGTATCATGACTGGTTCCCGCATGTGTCGCCCGATAATCAATGGATCCTGTACCTTTCCTTTCCACCGGAAGTTCCGGCCGATTCACATCCTTTCTATGAGCGGGTGTACCTGCGGATCCTGCCGGTGGGGGACCCGGGCCCGGTTACGGATAATGACCTGAAGCCCCGTACGATCGGTTACCTGTATGGCGGACAGGGGACCATCAATGTGCCCAGCTGGTCTCCCGACAGCCGCAGGATCGCTTTTGTGAGCAACGGTATTTTTGACTGAACCTCACGGACCGCATCAAAATGCGGCGGGATGATCCGCTCACTCCCGGAAATCAAATATTAGCGAAATGGAAAGTTCCCCGTTCTTCACCCTCCGGGCCAGAAACTGGTAGTCGCGCGACTGCGGCCCGAGTTTTTCCGCTTCCTTAAATTTGGTGCCGATAGCTGGGATCCCCAGCATGAATGAGATACCGCCGGGAGGATGGTGCAGGGTGGTCCGTGCCGGATCGGGTGCTTCTTCCGGGCTGAACAATCCCAGGAAAAGATCCGCTGTCCGGCTATAGATCATGAAGCTGGCATCCTTTCCTGTGAACCTGGCCCAGTAAAGGTTGGAATAATATCCTTTGAATTCGGGGTATACATAACCGGAATGTCCTGTGATGGTGTTGTTGTAATCCTTCTCCCAGACGTTGAAATGCACCCCTTTCATGCGGTTCTTCCAGACCCGGTAGGGACCGTTCCCCATATACCTTACCGATCGGATCTCCTCCTCCGGGTACCGGAACGAAGCCCCGGTAAATGGTACACTGCCTGCACCGGGCTGGTAATGCAGGTTCATGTCAAGCAGTCCGTTCCCATGCATGATCCACTCAAGCCGGTTTCCCTCCCCGTAGTCAATCACCACATAATGAGAACCATCTTTGTTAAAATGCCGCACCTCTTGTGATTTCAATGGTTCGCTGCGGATCAACGGTCCGCCTGCCAGCGGGGCCACCCGTCCGCCCGAGGTGATCTTTTCCAGCATACCGTCCCGTTTCGCAATCCTCACCTCTACGCCGCTGCATTCCAGGATGATGCTTCGCTCTGTCTCCGATACGGACACACCCTCCTGTACCTTTTCTGCTGCCTCTTGCAGCAGCCCTTCAGTAACCGGCAGGGGTTCCTGTACTGGCCAGCTCCAGCGGCAGATCAGGCGACCATGCGGATCACGTGCCTCTACTTCCAGTACGCCGGCTTCCATCCAGGTGTCAGGCAGAGGAACCTTCAGGGTCCCGTTCTGACCGGGCTCCAGGGGATCCACAACAGGTATGCCGGCCGTGACGACCCTTCCGTAATCCTGTGCATCAGCATCCCTGGTTCCAGGTCGATCCGGTTTGGGAAGTTCGATCAACCGGAAGGAAAAGCTGCACTGATCCAGACCGGTATAATGAAAGCGGTTCTGGATACGGAAGATCCCGTTGAAGTCCTCTGTGACGTAACGTTTTTCAAAGTAAACGGGCGACCAGATCTCACGAATGGCATAAAAACTTCCCTCTTTCTCATGATAGGGGCCCAGGATCCCGTCGGGAGCTTGGTTCCCGTCACTGTCCAGTTGTCCGGAATCCGTCCTTTTTACCGCTTCATCGGCGAAGACCCAGAGGAAACCCCCGGCAGAGAGGGGATGGTTCCACATGCGAAGCCAGAAGTCCTCCAGTCCTGCCCCGTGTCCCCCGTCATACAATCCGTGAAGCAGTTCAGTAGGGAAGAAGATGCTCCTTGGGGCAAAGTGGTCCTGGGACAGATAATCGTAGTTCACATAGTGGGCTGTGTTTGTCTTCCCGAATGCGGCCCAGGGATGGTTCACCTCTCTTCGCTGGATATCCAGGTCCCGGAAATCCTCATCGTAGGCAGTGTTCCATCCCCCCTCATTTCCATTGTCCCACATCACCACGCTGGGATGGTTGACATCCCGGGTGATCATTTCCTCCAGCAATTTCCGGCCCACCACAGAATCATAGGGGGGACGCTGCCAGCCGGCCAGTTCATCCAGTACAAAAAGACCCAGTGAATCGCATACGTCAAGGAAATGCCTGTCCGGCGGGTAATGAGACATGCGGACCGCATTCATGTTCATGTCCTTGATCAGGTTCACCACTTCGATGCTGTAAGCTTTGCAGGATGTGCGGCCATGATCGGGATGAAAGGAGTGGCGGTTGACACCTTTGAATTTGATCCGCACGCCGTTCACGTAGATCCCGTCCTGCTCCCGCACATCCACTGTTCGGAATCCGATCCGCTCCTGATATGTATGGATCACGCTTCCGTTCCCGTCAAGCAGCTTAAAAAGAGCCGTATAGAGATGAGGGAATTCCGGTGACCAGGTAAGGGGCCGGTCCACCGCTCCGTGCAACAGGATTTTTTCCCTGCCATCCGCAGCCTCAGATGAAAAACGGGCGATCTCTTTTCCATTCCCATCCAGGATCTCCACCCTGACCGAAGCATGCTTTTTCCCGGGAGCAAGCGTGATTTCCGAACGAAAGGAGCCGTCCGCCCTGGCATCAACAGCCACCCGCCGGATGTGTTCTGCAGGCTTGATCTCCAGGTAGACCGGCCTGAAGATCCCTCCGAAAATCCAGTAATCTGCTTTTCTTTCTGCCTGGTTTACAGAGATATTATCCGAATGTTTCTTAACGAATACTTCAAGCAGGTTCTCCTCGCCGTACCGGAGAAGCCGGGTCACATCGTAACTGAACCGGTAGAAAGCTCCCTGGTGCACCTCTCCGGCCTGCCGGCCGTTCAGCACCACCCGGCAATCTGTCATCACTCCCTCGAAAACCAGCTCCACATGCCGGTTTTGCCATTCTTGATCAGCCACGAACCGGTACCTGTACCGGCCTTCCTCCTTCATACGCCGGTCGAATGGCACGTGTCCGTAGTTGTATTCCCCGAAACCCTGCTGTTCCCAGCAGGAGGGGACCCGAATGGTGGTCCAGCGTCCGCTGTTCATTCCCCCCGTGCAGTAGAAATCCCATTCCACGGTATCGTCAAAGCCCGTCCCCGATAGATACACGGTCCGGGTTGACTGGGCTGTCAGGCCTGTTAAAATGAACAGGCCGGCCAATGCAAACAGATTTCTGATCATAGATCTTATCAATTTAGGTGATTGACACACATTTTGTGCTTTAAATTAATATTTTTGAGAATACCATGAGACATTCAGAGGTAAATGCTGCGATCCGCAATGCACGGGAATTTTTTGACAGGATGAATTTCAAATTGCCCGTGGGCCGGGCTGGTGTCAGACTACAGGAAATACCTGTGAAGCGCCTTGAAAATTGCGCAGAGAATTGTACATCGGGAATGAATAAAATGTGTAACTTATTGGTTTCTGAGACCAGATAAATATCCAATCAAAACTGTCAGCCATGCAGGTATTAGTGACACTAGCCACCTACAGGCAACCAAAAGCCGCCTATTTTCTGAAGGAAGTGCTTGAAAACGAAAACATCGATTGCTTCTTTGATATCAGCCCTAATACCGAAGAAAAATTAGATCAGGTCCGGGTCCAGGTGAAATCGGAAGAAGTGGAAAGGGCTGTGAAGGTGATGCTGGGTGTCAAGGATAAATATGGAAAGAATATTGAAGCAATTGAACCGGTGCTTGATACCCGGAAAATCATCGTGCCCACCGATTTTTCCCCGGGTTCGGAAAACGCATGTCTTTACGCCATACACCTGGCGCAGAAGATCAAGGCGGAGATTAAGCTCCTTCATGTCTATGAGAACCCGGTCAATGATGACCGCATAAAAAAGCAGATGGCCACGTATGAAGAATACGTCAGTGTTACGATTGAGGATGTGCGGGAAAAAGCGAAAGCAGCCATGCTTGCTTTTTTCAGGAAGCTGCAGGACCACATGAATGCACATGAAATAATCAATGTGAGACTGCATTCATCCATCGTCATGGGGAGTATGATATCCAGGATCGGGGAGATCAGCAAAATTTACAAACCCGATCTGATCGTTCTGGGAATCCAGGGGATGGAGGAAGAATCCAGCAACGAGCTGGCGGGGATGGCAAATGAATTTGTCAGACGGCTGAAGATCCCGGTATATGCGATCCCGGGACCAGTATCACCGCAGGAACTCAAAAAGATGAACATTCTCTATGCAACCGATTTTAACGAGAATGACCATACTTCTTTAAACCGGCTTTTGAACATCATGGAACCCTTCGATAAGAGCATTACCTGTATCCATATTGATGCGGCATTCAATCCGTCGAAAAAAGAGCGAATGGACGAATTGAACACGCACCTGAAGGAGAATTACAGCGTCCATGAGATTCACTGCCAGTTTATTGAAGATGAAGATGTCCTGCACGGCATTCAAGAATTCGCTCAGAAGAACCATATCAACCTGCTCTCCCTTACTACCCGGAAAAGAAGTATATTTGAGAAATTGTTCAAACCCAATTTGCTCAAGAAAGTTCTGCAGGAGGCCAATCTGCCCGTGCTGATCTTCCCTTCCTAGAACATTTTATATCACCCATTGATCTACCTGCAACAGGTTAAAGAAGATGAAGCCCTGCAGTACAAACCTGACCAGGCGCGAAAGGGCATAAAGCAGGAACTTGCCAAACGGATATTTCAGAAGGCTCACCGCAATGACCACAAGTGAAAAAGGGGTGAAGGGGAACAGGGCGGCAATGATAATAAAAGCTCCGCCCCATTTCTGAACGAAATCAATATATCCGGCCATCTTCCTTTCCGTATAGGCTTTTACTTTCGGCCAGTGCGAGATCCACCGTCCGATCTGGTACGAGATCACTCCGCCTGTATAGGAAAGGATACCGAGCAGGGCCAGCCAGGCGTGGGGTGATTCGAATTTTTGTGTCCATACCACAAAAAGGTCCACGGGGACCAGTCCCGTGAATGACTCTGAGACAAAAAAGAGCAGGATGACAAATGTATCGGAAAGATGGTTGATCACGCCGCGGAATATCGCGTTGAAGTCAAGCAGATACCTTCCGATCAGGAAAACAACCAGAACGAGCAAGATATATATGAGGATGATTCCAAGTACGCTTCTTCCCACATACCTGAAGAATCCTTTTTGCTTCATCAGGGCAATCCATTCCCTGAGCCTGGAAAACGGTCCTGACATCCTGTCTGCTGATTTTTAAAAACTGATTGAATAGGTGCTGCCGATCTGATATCCCATCAGTGCATCGCCATGCCTGAGGTACAGGATCCCCCGGTGAATGACGGGGTGTGAAAAATGCTGCCCGGTTCCCCGTGTGACCCTGAAGGAGCTAACCTCATTCAGCTTTCCCTCATCATCGTAACTGACCAGTTTAAGCTCCCCGCGCTGATTATAATAGTAAAGCATATCATCCGCGGCAATGACTGCACCGCTTCCGGCCTTCAGGGAATCCAGAATCTGTCCCGACGAAATATCCAGGGATACAAGGGTCTTTTTTGTGGTGGTCCCCCCATACAGAACACGGCCGATTTTCACGATCCCGCCCATGAAACCGTCAAACCCAGGGTTGCGCCATACTTCCGTGATCTCAGAACCATCCCCGGTCAGGTCCAGCCTGACCCCGCCGTTCCCGTCCCCGGCCTCATAGTAAATACTGCCGTCAGAATACACCACTGTGTTGGCATGGGTATCCCCGTAACCAGGTTCCCGCTGTTCAGGTGGATAACTTTCCTGCTCATGGGACCAGAGCAGATCCCCGGTCGCTGCATCAAATCCCATCAGGTGGTAGGCTGAAAAAGTGACAAAAAGGTTCCGTCCGCGCAATTTGATCAGCCCGGGCTGGTTGTAGCCCGACCGCTCGCCCAATCCCGGATTGCTCCAGAGCATCTCCCCCGTATAACGATCCAGGGCAACCACATTGTGTATCTCACCTCCGGGCGTCCAGAACACCCTGTTTTCAAAAACCACCGGTGCCTCAGAATGTCCGTGAAGGGGAGATATACCGTTGAAATCATCCCGGAAAATGGCTGACCAGCGGATGTGACCATTTTCTTGTTCCACACAGTAAAGATCACCCATACCTGTCCCCGCATAGATCAGTCCCCCGATCACGGTGGGGGCAGAGCGTGATCCCGGGAATGCCGTGACCCATTCCTTCCCGAGTTGTGTTCGCCAGATGCTGTTCCCTTCGAGATCGAAACGGTGGAGGACCGCCATGCTGTCAATTTCACCGGTGACATAGAGCTGGTCCCCGGCGATCACCGGAGAACCGAACCCGTTCCCAATGCCTTCTGCATACCAGGCCTCTTCGGGCCCTTCCCCGGGCCATTGCTTCAGCAGTCCGGATTCCGCATAGATGCCGGACCTTTCGGGCCCGCGCCATTGATGGACTGTGGGTTGCTTTGTATTACAGGACAAAAAAATAGCTGGAAAGAAGGGGAGTAAAAATGCGGATATGTATTTCATTGTTTTACAGGGTTCTTTCCAGCCATAATAGCAGTTCCCTGGTCCTGTTCAGGTAATCAAAAGCCTGGTTCACAGTGGGAACATCGTTGGTATACGTGGGGTATCTCAGTTCTAACTGGCAATCCATCAAAATGCCAAGCAATTCTTTATCCTGCTCACTGACCTGGATGTGCGCCTGGCGAAGAAGATCCATCAGATCACCGGATTTTGGTGCCGATTTCTTCGTGAGCCTGAATACATGTGCTTTTAATCCTTTTTCTATGGCAAGCAGGCAGAAGAACAGACCTTCTGTCAGCCTGGCCTCATTGATCAGCAATGTAGCGGTATCCAGATCTGTTTTTGCAGATTTTATCCACGCTTCAAGCTGCTTCTCTGTATCATTCATCACTGCTGAAAAAGAAAATGGCAAAATACAAAAATATCACGCATCTTTTCACATGATGTGAATAAATGCCGGAAAAGAGCAGGCAAGACAATCTCATTTAAATTCGTAAATTGATTGAGGTTTTTACATTCACTGCAAAAGGAATATACCATGAAAAGCACCCCAGTAAAAATTTTCATCATTTGTCTTGCCGCCCTGGTATGCGGCGTTTGTTCCAAAGATGAACCTGATCCCGAACCCCAACCGGAGGATGTGGAGGATATCTCGACCTCTGCCGAGATCACCCCGTATGGGGGAGAACTGCAGGCCACCGACGAGTCCGGAAATGTGATTACCCTGACCTTCCCGCCCGGAGCCGTTACGGATACGGCCACGGTCACACTCACCATCCTGGGGAAGCACAGAGACCTGCCCGTTGATGTGCGCCAGGTCAGGGCATTTGAGATCCGGCCGGACGACCTGAAACTCTATGAGCCCGTCACCGTTTCCATTGATTACCACACGGCGACGGCGGGTATTGAAAGTGCCGCCATTTTCAGGCTGCGCTCGGATGACTGGCTGGTTCCGCTGAGGGACCATGCCTATCCCAACGGAAACAGCACCATCACAGCCGCCACGATGATCCCGGGGGTATTTGCGGAAGGTAAAATGACCATCGAACAGATCAATACCCAGCTGGACCTGCTGGAATCTTCCACTGGCATCAACCTGAAGTGTTCGGGGAACGCATTCAGGAGCAGTAACATCCTTTCATCCGGCTGTGAAGAATACAAGATTGTCTGGGATGACTGGACAGAGACGGCGGGTGGTTTCCTGCAATTATTTGGCGGGAGGTACCTGATTGGATATTATGACAATCTTCCCCCGGGAGCTCGTACTTTTGAGGAAGATATTGAGAAAGTATGTTCAGAGATCATCGAAAAGGGGGTCCAGAATGTTCTGGATCTCGGTGAACCCGATGATCCCTGCTGCAGGGATTATGCGCACAGCATCGAATCGATGATGGGGGCGATGCTGGGATGTGGAAGCGAGAGTTCCACCTTTGACCAGCTGAATGACCGGTATAACACGGTGCATTCCCAATGCCATACCTACCTGGATGTCACAGTAGAGTTGAGTGTCGAAGACGGCGGACTCCTGATCATGACCACGGGGGAGATCCTCCTGACACTGGAAGGTACAGGTAACGGGCAGGCAACTGTGACGGGCACAGGTGAACTCGCCGTGACAGGAAGCGGGGATGCCGGGGGAGTATGTACCAGTACCATCAGCGGTCAGAATTTCGTCACTGTAACGGGCACAAGGGATGCGGCATATATTTATACCCTGACAGTCAACATGAACCAGGTTGCGATGATGGTGACGGTATGCCCGGAGACTGTGATACAAACAGCACTGGTTGGAAGCGACTCAAAGGAAGTCACCCTGGGTCCTGGAAACAGTTTCCACCTGCTTGAGACCGAAGATATCGACGAAGGAACGGCCACCACGCAGGTAACCCTCCACAATCCCTATACCCCGGTGCCTCAACCTGAATAGCGATGAAATCACCCATTTACTGCCGAACGAATTTAAAACACAACACATGAAAAAACGAATCCTCACCATGCTTGCCATCTCAATCTCGCTGGCTGGCAGCACCCAGATCGTCCGGACGACCGATCCACCTCTAAGTACAAAAGCCCAGGAGCCGACTTTCGAAACACCTTTGAAGTGGGTTTCGTCGGATATCCTGATCAGTCCGGTCTCAGACGAAACACACGAAATCGTTTCCGTGAAAGATCCGACGATCGTGCGTTTCAATGGCCTCTGGCACATCTACGCTACCGTATATTCGACCTCAGCCGGGACCTGGAGCATGGTATATCTGAACTTCAGGGACTGGGCGGATGCCCCTGAGGCCAAACTAACTTTTATTGATGTCAATCCGGGTCTACAGGGGTATCATTGTGCGCCGCATCTCTTTTATTTCCGTCCGCACGGGAAGTGGTACTTAATTTTCCAGTCACAGCAGCCCCAGTATTGTACGACCGATGATATTTCCAGACCGGAAACCTGGTCAGCACCCCGGGACTTTTTTGAGGGGAAGCCCGAGGGTGCTCCACGGTTGTGGATCGACTACCATGTGATCTGCGACGACACACACGCCTATCTGTTCTTCACCGGAGACAACGGCCGCTTTTATCGCAGCCGGACCTCCATCGGGGACTTTCCGGAGGGCATGAGCAATCCGGAGATTGCCATCCAGGATACGCGGGACAACCTTTTTGAGGGGAGCATCACCTACAGGATCAAAGATTCCGGGACCTACCTGACCCTGATCGAGGCCCTGAGTCCGGCCCGGTACTATCGCGCCTGGATCGCTGACAGTCTCGATGGAGAATGGATGCCTGTACCGGGGGCCGATACATGGGACACGCCTTTCGCAGGTATCAATAACGTCACCTTTGAAGTCGGCGTTGCGCCATGGACAAGGGACATCAGCCACGGAGAGCTGCTTCGCGACGGATATGACGAAACCATGACCATCGACCTCAACCACCTCCGGTTTCTTTACCAGGGCCGTGACCCGCAGAGTGATGGCAATTACAGCCTGTTGCCTTACCGGCTGGGTCTGCTGTCTGTGGATCAGGCACAATGAGATGAGGAGGCAGTGTCATGGCGCCTGATTATCTGGAGATAATGAACAATTCTTTTTCTGTCTGATCCAGGGAAGTAACAGAAAGTACGTATACTCCATTCTCCAGTTCTCCGACCGGTATGGTTATTTCTGATTCAGCCGGCACTGTCTGACAGCTGATCTTTGATGTAATTTGTTGACCGGACAAATCGTATAATGTAACTGTAATATCTTCTGGCAGAGAACTATAATATGTAAGGTTTAAAACACCTCCTGATACGGGGTTCGGAAAAATATTCATTTTTTTCCTGAGCCCGGCGGGTTCAGGCAGGGTTGTTATATCCATGCTGTTCTCCATGTGATAAAGAATCTGTTCTGCGGAAAGCGCATAATCAAAAATGCTTACAGCATCCAGGGAACCCATGAAGTTATAACCGTTTTCTCCGGGAAGGTGTTGCCCGAATGTCAGGTCATACAGTGTCTGGCTGATCAATCCGGTAAACGAAGCAAATGCATCCAGTTTACCATCTATCCATATTTCCATGTCCTCGCCATCATACGCAGTCACCAGGTAATGCCATTGTCCGGGTACGGGGGCAGTTTCTGAATCAAGGTCTTTCACAGAATTCGAATTATTCAGGGTAAAGCGAAATCTGTTATCGGATATGGAAATTTTGTACCGGTTATCCCAGTTTCCGTGGGATAGGGGATACTGTTCGCCTCCCGTAAAAGCATCAATCAAGATCCAGCAGGCAATGGATATCGCTTCCTGAAAATTTAATAAATCATTGTTTGTAACCCGGATATAATTGTCGTTCCCATTAAAATGTACCGCGCTGCCGGCCAGGCCCTTTTGATCCGCTACCCAGGTAACTCCGCCGGGAATACCATGGAGATCATTACCGCTTGCATCCTGTGCATTCCCGTTCATGGGATAATGGGCAATGAGATTGCCGGTTGGTGTAACGGAAAGATCGCGTACCATCACCTCAATACTATCCGTATCACTCATTCCGTCCGTGTCGGTCACCCGGCAGGCAATAAAACAATTACTTTTGGTATCCGGGGCAGTGAAAATTGCCGTATTGCGATCGGTGACAATGCTGCCGGAAGAGGATGTCCACTGGAAATGAAGCGTGTCATTGTTTTCATCCTCAGCTACGCAATGAAGTTCAATACTGCCTGAAAGACTGACTTTCCTTGTATTCGCTTCAATTTCCAGTATCACGGGAGGGTGCTTTACCTTTTCAACAACCTCCACGGTCACTGAAAGGGTATCCCACTGATTACCCGGATCGGAAACTTTACACGTCAGCCGGTATTTTCCGGTTGCTGCCGGCGAAAATTGAAATACATCCGAACTGTCTATTGTCAACCCTTCAATGGTCCAGGCATATTTCAGTATTTCTTGTTCAAAATCGTAAGCTGTACAGTATACTTTGATGGAGGTGCTGACTTCCATAACCGTATCTTCTGCTGCCAGGGCTTGAATCCTGGGAGGATAATCCGATACTGCGGTCCCGTTGTTATAATCGATGGGTATGTTGCCGGCGAATGTCTTTTTACCCCGGGTTGTTATGGGTGTCCCTGCCGGTATGTGAACCAGCATAATGGTTTGTTTGGCAGGTATCGAAATATTTGTGCTTTCTGAAACCCCGGATTGGATCACTGCATTGGACATTGCATCGTACAGATCATACGAACCGGCCGGAAGTTTTACACCGACAGACTGATCAGTACCATAAGGATTATAATACAGATAAGTCGGGTAGGAATCATTCCTGTAGTAATCTGTTTTCAGCAGGTCCAGCTGCAGAATACCTTCCATATTTGTTTGCTCGATGAGCCCACCCAGTATTCCAACATGCGATGAACTGTATAACATGAGGTTGGTCGCCGCCCATCCGCCATCCATGGCATCGCCGGTGGCGTAGGGACTTTTTCCATATTTTGATTGTTTCATCGATTCATAGGCGATATAGGAACCAGGATCGAAATTATGTGCCCAGTTCTCGTTGTCCTGCATGGCATCGGGCAAATAATTCGGATAGAACAGGCGGGAAGCATTCGACATATTCAACACCCATTTGCCAATGGCTGTGGCAAAACGGTCATCATACCGCACCATGGGAACCAGGGCTCCTGCCTGTTCAAAACCATTCATGGCAAAGGCATAATCGAACCCTTCATCGTTGGCCTCACCAATGAGACCGGAACAGTCATAATCGCCCCATTTACCCACAATGGCTCCCCATCCGCGCAGTTCTCCCCGGTCAAAGCACCAGTTTACCATTTTTTGAATATCGTAGTGCGTATCCATCTCGGCATTCATACGCGCCGCTGTATACACACCATAGGGCAGCTGCAGTTCGTAGGAAGGATTTCCCGGATAGGAATTCAGATATTCCAGGCTCCATTCCGCACCGGTGAGGTATTTCCGGTCGCCGGTGACCATATAGGCATTGTAGAGTATCCATGCAATTGCGCCTGCCGCCTCAGGTTCTTTTACGCCGGCTTCCAAAGGAGTCATGGTGGACATTGACCATGCGCGGTAATTCATGCAGGGTACCTGCCATGGGGTGGCACTTCCACCCATATATTGTACAGCGGTCAGCATTTGATTGGCCAGTGTTTCAAGCTGATAATCAAATTCACCCTGATGCGGATACAGGTAGTTGAGCTGAAGAAAAAAAACATTGGGCATCGTTTCATACCACCAATCATCTCCGGAACTGGTTACAGGATGATTCAGATAAATATTTTCTTCGGGCCGTTTATTAAAGAAGTCCTCGCACATCAGGGCCCAGTTGTGCCCAAACTGGTCCGATTTATCGATTCCGACAAGAGAGGCACCAATCACTGCGGGAATTACATTGATCCCTTCGCCTGCATCCGGATTGACGGTCCCAATGGCAGTATGCAAACCGAAACTTGCATGATCCGGATAATTGACACCTGACTCACGCAAAAATACCACCGGTAAGTAAGGGCCGGTCATGTTCTCATTAAACACAAGTGAATCGTAACCCCGGGCAACCTGCTTCCAGTCGCGCATCAGATAGGGTTGTGGCAAATCAGGCATTAAATCAATGCGGGGGATGGCTATTTGCTGTGCCTGCATGCTGCTGATCCATGCAACAAGTAACACCGGAAGAAGTACCTTTTTAAACATGATGCTGATCTTTTTTATCTCATACCGGCAACCTCCAGCGCAATGATTGAAAAAACATTCCAGCTGAATACCCTGGCTGATGGCCACCAGCAATTTGGCTGCGAAAGATCAAGGGGTATGATTTCATGGCTGAAAGGTTCATTGTAGTTGAGATTGATTTCGGCCCGCATTCTTTTTATGATTCTCTCTTCCGCAGGCTCCCATCCATGTTTTTTCCCTGCGGCATAGGCGCAGATCTCGTTTCGCATCCAGCTGCCACCGTTGTAATATTGTCCGTCTGCC